>BNJT01000194.1_pt1 | contig 254834 bp, 348 predicted proteins | sample 8540491 | NCBI WGS metagenome assembly BNJT01 (sample SAMD00202455, study PRJDB9452) | human saliva metagenome | host: Homo sapiens
TTTCTCGCCTCGCCATTTTTTTCTTGCTCATAAAATCCCTAAAATGGCGTGCTGGTGGCTACAGGCGACACGAAGAGCCTGAGAAACTGGCTTTTTACGGGACTTTTTATAAATTTGGGCTTTTTGCTTTTTTTATGTGGATTTTTGCGGGCTGGGTATCGGCGGGATAGCGCTAGCTACGGCTTCGGTGCAGCTTCTTGGTTCGTTATTTTTTAGGCGTCAAGGTCTCAAAAACGGGCATGATAAATTTTTACCATTTACGCTCGTTTGCTCCCGAGCTCGCCATCTACCGTGAAAATTTAGCCCAAGCCTTGCCAGCGTGCCTAAACTACCTCTCGATGTCGCTTGGCGGGCTCGTACTCATGCATTTTATCAGCCGCTACGGCACACACGCGGTCGCAGGTTATGGCCTAGCCCTTCGCATCGAGCAGATCGTGATGCTGCCCACAACTGGCATCGCGTCGGCTGTGCTTGGTATCGTATCGCAAATACTGGCGCTCGCGAATACGACAGAGTGCGCAGCTGCTACTCCTATGCGGTCAAATTTCTTTAGCGGTTTACTGCATTTTTGCGGCGGCTTTTTGCCTTGGGCTCGGCGGGATTTTTGGTCGGGTTTTTTTGACGAGACGCCAGAGGTCGTGAGCGCGGCAAGGAGCTATTTTACGCCAATCGCTGGCGTTTATGGGTTACGCGCTCATAAATCTCTCCGGCTCGACGCTTCAAGGCGTAAAAAAGACCCGCGGCGGTTTTTGTTTTACTTTTACCCGTCAGATAGTGCTTCAAATAGCGCTCTACTCGCTTGTAGCCGATGTTTTTTTGGCGGCGAGTTGCAAGATATTTTTTTAAGGCGATGTTTTTTTAACGTTTGGCTGATCGGGCTAACTTTTTTTCTTTTACACCAAATTTGTTCTTAGCCGAATTGTGCGGGTTAAAGCGAGAAATACTTTGCAAATTTTTCAATTTTAAGCTTATTTTTTTCTTGACAAAGAGTATTTTTTTGGCTACAATGCGCCTTTTTCAATAAGTAGGCTAAACTCGCAATGCCTCGGGGTGTAGCGCAGGCTGGTTAGCGCATCTGGTTTGGGACCAGAGGGCCGAAGGTTCGAATCCTTTCACCCCGACCATTTGTTAGATGGTGAGTGTAGCTCAGTCGGTTAGAGCATCAGATTGTGGTCCTGAGGGTCGTGGGTTCGATTCCCATCACTCACCCCACTTGGGCGCTCGTAGCTCAATTGGATAGAGCGACAGACTTCGGATCTGTAGGTTATGGGTTCGACTCCTATCGGGCGCGCCACTTTGTTTTTTATGCGCTCATAGCTCAGCTGGATAGAGCAACGGCCTTCTAAGCCGTAGGCCCTCAGGTTCGAATCCTGATGGGCGTACCATTTTATTATTGTTGTGCGGATGTGGTGAAATTGGCAGACACGCCAGACTTAGGATCTGGTGCCCCACGGCGTGAAGGTTCAAGTCCTTTCATCCGCACCATCCAAAACTCCCTAAAAATACGACATCTCAAGACTTAAGCTTTTCAAAAAGGTAACCCTGAGAGGTAACCCAACTTCTTATTATTGTTTTTTCAAATTGATTTCTCCCGGATTTATTTAATATTCTAGAGTATCCTATATTGACACATTTTTATCATTAGAGGTTTTTGCCTTGACAGGTCGCCTGAATACTATTTTTGTAATTATGTCTATGATGCTCAGGCGTTGCAAAAGTATAACGCTTAATTCTAGCAATATTTAAGAGCACCAAAAATAAACTATAGTATAATCACGGTAAACAAAAAAATACATCGAGGGGCTAAAATGGTAAAAGTGGGATTTAATAACTTTAAGGCATTTGGAGAAATTTGCAGAAGGTTTTTCAGATAAGCCGATAACTTTAGTATATGGTCCCAATAGCTCTGGGAAATCAAGTTTTTTTGTACGCTATGTTTTATAGAGAACACCTTTAAGACGACGGAGATACAAATCTTAAAAGGTCAAATTTACAGGAGACGAGCTGAACTTGGGCTGGCTTGAGTACTTTTATCCACAAACACGATACCAATAGGGCGGTAATATCATATGCGTATGGATTTGCGGGTAGCAAAGGAGACTATACTATATACGGCGAAGAAGGCAAGAATATAATGGATCGATACGAGATTTACCGCATAGTCCATAAAAATAAATATGTCACATAGAGACAAATTGCGTCTGAAATACTTTTTATAATAGTTTTTCTAATCTGGCTCTGTATATTTATTGCCTTTCTACCCGCATATAGAATTTCCGGCAATCTTAGAAGCGATTGGTTTTAGCGATAAAAAAATCTGACGCAAAGAGAGCTCGTAGAGCTAAATTTAAAAGATTACCTAAAAAGATTCACTACTTAGATAATTATCCACAAATAGATTTTGGCAAGATGGCAGATATTCACTTAGACAAAAAAACGGCTATGAGAGAGTAAGATTTTCATGATGCAACAGTGATAAATATGCTGATGACAGATGCGAATTTTCTGGAAGCTAGATAAAAGGCTACACTTTCGATTATCTCATGAATCTGGGCTCCAAAATTTGCAAAGACGGCAAACCTATACAAAACGCCGAAGAAATCGTAGAAAACGACGAGGTTTTTAAAACTACGGCTCTTTTATCCTTGGGAGCAAAAAGCATTTGATTGACGAAGATGGAAATTTATAGAGAATTTTATATATATGAGGTTTGGAGATGGCGCCAACCACTCATTCGACCTATTTACTGATTTTTGTATTTATAAGTAAAAATGACATACAATTACCAATTATGCACGAAATAAAACTAAAAAATTTGACATAATTACTCCAGAAAAACAGATGTTATAGAAGGCTTTTAAACTCTATATTTAGGGATATATTTTATCAACAAAAAAAGAGTATATACCCGTTTTGCTATAACTATAAAAAGATAATTGATGAAAAATATAGATTGCGATAGAGAATATATATTTTCTTTCATTTCAATATACGACAAGGGGAACAATCTCGATCATAAAAACGATATTTTATAATAAAAATTTATACGATTATAAACATGAGACGGACATACTTTTCAATCAATACCAGTAATTTGAAAGAATCAAAAAAACAAGATAATTTTAACTCGCAAGGAGAAGTAATTAAGCTAGATATTAATTTAGGCTCGAATTTGACTAAGTTTATGCCGTTGGGCGCCATCTATTTTAGATGCAAATATGATATAGATTAATATAATTTGAAATATTTTGCTATAAAATTTTTCATAGAAATTTAACTATTTACATCGCCAAAAAGGAGATTGCCGCAGGTCAAATTTTAAGCGACAACCTAAGCTAAATTTATAAAAATTTGGGCGACGAAATAAAAAATTTAAACGTGTAGCGCATTGTGGTAGGGCTGTTTTTCACGGGCGTAAAGCTAAGCAATGGCGTTTGCGGCGTGAGCCTCACCCCACTAAAGTCCTTTCCGCAGGCCGTTTGCTGTCCGTCGCAAACCGCGGTAATGCCACTCTGGCAACATCTGCGGCAAAAACGTAAAAACGCTTTTAAAGGATTAATTAGCGGCAGGCCTTTTAAAAGCCCATGACTGTAGCCTGTTCTAAATCGTGCTTTTGCAGACGCGTTATGAGCGCTCTGGTAGTCCTATGTGACTAAACTGGGCGTCGATCCTTTTGACGAGCTAGCTATCAAGCGCAGCTCGTTTAGCGTGATCGTGGGTGCACTGGTGCCTTACATCAATGATGAAGAAAAACAGCCTTGATTTTTTTGTATCTTGAGCTTGATAAGAGCGCGCTAAAAGTCGATGATCTCAAGTATTTTTACCGCAAGAAGAGGCTGTGGACGCGATCGGGGCGGCCGACAATCTCAGCATAACCGTCGTCACGCTACTAAACGACACGCTGGAGGAGATATTGAGTCTAAAAAAGAGCGGTGCCGACGTCATCGTCGTAGGTCCAACTGTTTTGATGTCGCCTAAAGCGCTTTTTGATAGAGGCGTGAGCTGTGCGGGCGGCATTTATACTACGCGCGTGGGCGATTTTTTAGACGTGATTGTGCAGGCCGGTTCGAGTATCGTTTTTCGGCAAATTTGCGGAAAAATTTGTAATAAGTTGCGAGAGTCCGGCTTCTAGAAATTGGCAATTTAACGATCAAAATGCATAAAAACCAATTTGGCTAAATTTGCAGTTCGGGGAGTGATTTTGTTTAATTTAAAATCACCGGCTTGATATTAAATTTAAAACGAAAGTAGATAAAAATCGGTTCTAAATTTATTCAAATTTATAAGAGCTTCGTCAAATCCAAAAAAGGTCGAGCAAACCGCCCGACCCAACGTTGCATTAAGCAGAAATTTCTAATAAAACGAACTAACCTTGCCCGTCAAATTTATCATGATATTTTTCATCTGAGTGTAGTGCTCGAGGATGACTTTGTGCGTTTCGCGGCCTATGCCAGAGCTCTTGTAGCCGCCAAACGAGCTGCCCGCCGGGATCTGGTTGTAGCAGTTTATCCACACGCGGCCCGTCTCCATCGCGCGAGCGGTGCGGATAGCGCAAGTGATGTCCTGCGTGAAGACGCCGCCGCCCTAGGCCGTATTCGCTGTCGTTTACCATTTTGATGAGCTCGTCTTCGTTTTTCAGTTTGATCACGACGCCCACAGGGGCCGAAGATTTCCTCTCTAGCTACGCGCATATCGTTGCTCACGTCAACTAGCAGCGTCGGCTCGACGAAGCTATCGCCCGCAGCCGCGAGTTTGCCTCCGACGGCGATTTTTAGCGCCTTCTTTGACGCCGATATTGATGTACTCGACGATTTTGGCGGCTTGTTTGGCGTTGATTTGAGAGCCCATCTGTGTCTTTGGATCCAGAGGATCGCCGACTTTTAGATTTTTAAATTTCTCCACAGCCGCGGCGATAAATTGTCGTAAATCTTTTCTCCTCGACAAATATCCTACTGCCCGCGCAGCAAACTTGCCCTTGGTTAAACAAAATGCCCATCTGAACGCCGTCTAGAGCCAGGTCAAAGTCCGCGTCGGCATAGATGATGTTGGCTGATTTGCCGCCTAGCTCGAGCGTTGCGGGGATGATTTTTTTCAGCTGCAGAGATAGCAATCTCGCGTCCGATCTCGGTCGAGCCGGTAAATGCGATCTTGTCGATGCCGCTATGCTTTTTGCAAAAACTCGCCCGCGCCACTGCCTTTGCCCGTGATCACGTTTACGACGCCTTTTTGGTAGCACGTCTTTGATGAGGCGCATTAGCTCTAGCACGCTCAAGCTCGTTTCAGACGACGGTTTTAGCACGCTCGTGTCGCCCGCGGCGATAACCGGAGCTAGTTTCCACGCCGCCATCAAAAATGGGAAATTCCACGGCACGATTTGCGCTACGACGCCGATAGGCTCGCGCAATATTAGCGAGAGGTGCTTTTTCCTCGAGTACGTTCGCGCTACCTTCTTCGCCCCTGTATCACGCCCTGCAAAATACCTAAAATGCTCCGCCGCGTACGGCACGTCCACGTTTAGCGTCTCGCGGATAGGCTTTGCCGTTATCCATCGTCTCGACTGCGGCTAAAAAGTCCTTGTTTGCGTCGATTATATCGGCGATTTTTGAGCAAAAATTCTGCTTCGCTCACTTACGGTGCTGTGACGAAACGTCTTAAACGCTTCTCGAGCCGCCTTAACCGCCGCATCCACATCCTCTTTGCTCGCGTCCGCGATCGCGGCTAGCTTTTTGCCGGTGGCCGGATCAAACGTATCTAGCGTCTTGCCGCTGCTTGCGGGGCGACTCGCCGTTTATAAAAAGGCCGTATTTTTTTCTTGTAACTTAACCATTTTTCTCCTTTAAAATTATTTTAATAACTGAAATATTACTCCTCCATTATAAATATTTTTGATAATTAGAAAATAATCGTTATCAGAAATGTGAGCGGAAAATTTGACAGGATTTTTTTAGGTTAGATTTGGGGAAATATTTTTAAATTTTACTTGCCGAGACCCGCAGATTTACAATGCTAAATCTGGTTTTTGTCAAATTGGCATTGCGAGTTTGGTTTCCTTGAGCAAAAAGGCAACCGTCTAAGGTTGTTTTTACTTTATTGTAAAGGGGTGGGGGGCTTGAATGGCGCTCTGCCTTGCAGTTGCGAGGCAAAGCCGAAGCAAAAAGAGCACCCTTTTATATCCGCCTTTCTCTTTTTAGGGAGAGGAAGGGGCTTTTACTTCGCCTGCGGCTCGTAACTGCAAAGCAGACCTACTTACGAAGCGTCGCCTTCCTTTACTTCGCGCTTTGCGCTCGTAACTGTCCAAGACAGACCCTCTCCCAAGCCCTCTCCAGCCCCACTGCACGTTAGAGGTGGCGACACTGCTTTGCTCTGCGAGTAAAGCGTCGCAGGTTTAAAATTTGCATTTTCAAAATGTGGGTCTCAGTGACTCAAATTTGCAAATTTGACTTCAAATTCGAGTATAAAACGGTAAGGCGAAGTATTTTTCCTTTAGACGAGGCGGAAATGAGCCGAGCGAGGGCGCATACATATAGTATGTAACCGAGCTTCGGCGAAATTTCTAACGAAGTATAAAGGAAAAAGACAAGCCGCAATCACTCACAAGATCGGCCAAAACCTTCGCCGCATGCTCCTTCGCCTTCACGCTCTTATACACCTTCGCGACTTTGCCGTCTTTGCCGATCACAAAGGTCGAGCGCGCGATACCCAGATACTCTTTGCCGTAGTTTTTTTCACCCTGCCAGACGCCGTAGAGTTTGGCGACTTCGTGCGTGGGGTCACTTAGCAGGATGTGTTTTAGGCCCTGTTTTTGCGCAAAGCCGGCGTGTGATTTGACGCTATCGGGACTAACGCCCACGATCACGGTGTCTTTGGCGATAAAATCGTCGTAAAGTGCGCTAAATTCGCATGCCTCGGTCGTGCAGCCCGGGTGTTATCCTTTGGGTAAAAGTACAGCACGACGTTTTTGCCGACGAAGTCTTTTAGGCTGATGCTAACGCCGTCGCTGTTTTCTAGGGTAAAATTTGGCGCCGTATCGCCCGCTGCTAGCGTGATCTTGCGCTCTAGGTCCTCTTTTGAAAATTCGCTCATTTTTGCTCCTTTCTAATCTCCTCAAGCGTCTTGCCGCCCGAGCCTATCGAGCTTGCGTCGTATGTCTCGATATAAATTTGCACTCGTTCGCGGTTTTTTTGCCCAGCACGCGCACCATAGTGTCGGTCATCTCCTCGACCAGCTTTTTGCTTTTGCTCTTTTGTCGGCTCCGGGCCTGCCATTTTTTTACGTTTATGAAAGGCATTTTTTTCTCCTTAAATTTGATAAATTCGGGCTAATTATATCGTAAATTTGACCCGTTATCCGGCTCGCTCTCGTTTTAAAATTTAAGCCTTTTTATTAAAAATATAGCTTTAAATTTTATATTTAAGTAAAGTTTTAAAGCTAGTATGATTATTATGTGATTTGGTAGTAGTAAAATTAGCTAAATGTATCCAAAAAGGAGCGAATATGCGTAAGAATCTTTTTTCGGTTCTATCGTTTTTGGCTGTGGCCTTAGTGGGCGGCGCGTTTATAGCGGTGCCGCAGACTGCGAGTGCGGGCGTTTTTGGCGCATCAGGTAAAAACCCAGGGCGAGCTTGGCTCGGTGTTTATCAACCCATACGACGTGGCGCCACTAACCGCCGTCATTGATCGCGCCGGCAAGGACATCAAGGATATCCACGTGCGGGTGCTGGGTAAGCCAAATGGCGGCATCGACATCTCATATAACGTCTCCGAGCATGCGCTGCTGACGCATGACGGCGTGCCGATCTGGGGGTTGTATCCGGACTATCTAAACGAGGTCGAAGTAAGCTACGTTTTTAACGGCGAAAAGAAGGTCGAAAAGTATAAAATTTACGCTCAGCCGATCGTGACGTATAGCCGCGATTATAGATTTAGCCACATGCAAAAGATGAAGGTTAAAAAGGTCGATCCTGCGTTTAAAAACAGGCTCTATCTCATCAACAACACTATCACGAGCGTCTATAAGCCGCTTGATTGGAAAAACGGCGGTGCCGCTAGCTGGAACGACTTCACCGAGAAATTTCGTCGTCGATACGCAAGGCGAGGTCAGATGGTATCTGGACTATCAGAAATGTTTACGACCGCAGCGAGCGCAGAGTGATGGACGGCGGTATGATGATGGGCTTTCATCAGCTGCCAAACGGCGATCTGAGCTGGGGTATGGCGCAGCGATATATGCGCTACGATATGATGGGCAAGGAGGTGTATAATCGCGAGCTGCCGCGCGGCTACATCGACCTTAGCCACGAGGTGATGCCGCTTAAGGGCGATCACTTGCTGCTTCGCGTCGGTAAATACAACTACCATCATCCTGACGGCAGATCTCGCACACGATCAGAGATCACATCATCGAAGTGGACGGCAGCGGCAAGGTCGTGGACGAGTGGGATCTGAATGAAATTTCTCGGCAAAAACGTCTACCGCAGTAACCTAATCAAAGCTCTTGACGCTCGCGCCGTGTGCCTAAATATCGATATGGACGCCAAAGAGATCAAAAATCAGCGACGATCTGCCTTTTGGCGACGTGACCTCGACCGGCACGGGACGCAACTGGGCGCACGTAAACTCGATCTCGCACGATCCTAGCGACGACGGCATCATCCTCTCGCTTCGCCACCAAGGCATCGTTAAGATCGGCCGAGACAAAAAAAGTAAAATGGATCCTAGCATCGCCTGAAGGCTGGAGTGCGGACTTTAAAGAAAAAGTGCTCGTTCCGGTCGATAAAAAAGCGGCAACAAAAATCAAATGCGAAAACTCAAAATGCGAGGGTGATTTCGACTGGTCGTGGACGCAGCACACCGCGTGGCTCACTCCCGCGCTACGATAACAAGGGCTCTGTAAAGCACATCAGTGTATTTGACAACGGCGACGGCCGCGGTATGGAGCAGCCTGCGCTAAAAGAGGAAAAAAATACTCACGCGCGGTCGAGTACAAGATCGATGAGAAAAAGGGCACGGTCGAGCAGACGTGGGAGTTTGGTAAGGAGCGCGGATTTGACTTTTACAGCGCGGTTACGAGCGTCGTGGAGTGGCAAAAGGATAAAAGCACGTACTTCATCTCAAGCTCGAACGTCTATCTGCTAAAGCCTGATAAAACGATCAAAATGGTGCTCGTGGAGATCGATCCGAAAACAAACGACATCAAATTTGAGATGGACGTGGAGTCTGCATCTAGGGACGATGTGGCATACCGCGCGATGGTGATCGATCCAAATATCTTTGATTATTAAAATTTGACCTTTCTGGTTTAGTTTTTTTCTAGCCGCCGCCAAAACTATGTGCGCGGCTGGATTCGGTATTTGTGCGGCGAGTTAAATTTGAAATGAAATTTGACTTGCCGCTTTGTTTAAATTTAGCTCGTTAAATTTACCGAGTTTAGCTCGCTTAATCTCAAATTTACCCTTTCTTTTATACAATCTTTCAAATTTACCGCAAAGGAATTTGATGAAAAGGGTTTCCAGTTATACGAATTTCTGGTTGCCGTTTGCTTGCTCGGCATCGGCGCAAACGCACTAGAGGAGGGCACGGACTACCAAGTGCTAGAAAAGCCGCTAAACGTACCCAAAGATAGCGTCGTAAAGGTTTTTAGCTATGAGTGTCCGCACTGCTATAAATTCGATAAAACCGTCACGCCCAAACTCTTTAGCGAGCTAGACGGAGTCAAATTTATCCCGTATCACTTAAAAACCAAAAGGCAAGCTGGGCGAAACGGCGAGCAAAGTACTTTTGCCGCAATGATCGTTTTAGACGAGGTTAGCGATGTTAGTTTGCTAAGCGACAAGTCTAAATTTAAAAAGCCAAATTTGCGATCTACAAGGCTACTCACGACAAGAACGACGATTTTAACGACGGCAAGGACAAGGCGAGATTTATCCAGACGGCTCTTAGCGCAGCAGGCGTGAGCGACGCAGACTACGACAAGGCTCTAGCTAGCCAGCGCGCGCAAGAAATTTCTAAAAAGCGTGGAACAATAGCTACGACGTGGCGAAGATCCAGGGCGTGCCTGCGTACGTGGTCGGCGGTAAGTACCTGATAAACGTGAAGGCGATCGGCTCGGTAGACGCGATGGCGGCGGCAGTGAAGGAGCCGCTGGCAAAATAATGGACTACAATATCGAAAACAAGGGCTTTGTCTGCTTTGTGTATAACTTGCAGCGAAGGCGGGCGTTTTAGTGGCGTTGCTCGCGGTTTTAGCGGTTACATCTATCTTGTGCGAGCTGTTTTTTGGGCGGCGCGGTTGCGGACGCACTTGTGGTGAAGCTGCGCTTTGCAACGCTGTTTGCGGCGTTTGGCGTGTGCGTGGCGATGTGCGCCCTAAGGTATTTGGCGTCAAGCTAGTGGGATTTTTTTCCTGATTTTTTTAGGCGTGATATTTGGACTTGATTACTCCACGAGCGATTTTTAGCGGCGTTAGCGAGATTAGCTTTTCCTTTTGCGCTACCGCTAAATGAAAGTTTACCCGAGCCTGTTTGCGCCTGATTTTTAGCGCAGCAAACGAGGCGGGATTTATCGAAAATTTACTCGTGGGCGAATTTTGCGTTTTTTGCGGTGTTTGGGGCGTTTTGTCTTGTGATGATACTAAGCTGGTTTGTGTATAATGCGCGCAGTAGCGAAATCAATCGATTTAAATCTAAGATTCCCCGGCTCGGCTGGATTTTAAATAGTTTTTCGGCTAGGATACTCGGGTCACGGACGACCAGTCCGCTCCCGTCGTATCCGCCAAAAACTATTCAAACTACACACAATCCGTCTTGAATATTTATCTCATAGCTTACTAAATTACAAATTTCAAAAACTCACTTTGGCATTTTTCGATGGGCGGGTCTCGGCGACTCAAACTTTACAAATTTAACTTCAAATTTGAAAGTAAAAAGTTAAGGCGAAGTATTTTTGTCATAGACGAGGGCGGATGAGCAAGGGCAAAGGAGCGTATATATAATACGTGACTGCGGCCCGCAGCGAAATCCAACGAAGTATGGGGCAAAAAGACAAGCCGCCAAATTTAGACTACTCGCCGCTTAGCAGTATATATCCACTCTCACTGATATTTTTAAATTTAACCCCCAGCTCCCGCTTTAGCCTTAGCACGACGTTTTGTATCGCGCCTTTGCTTGTTTGCTCGCCTTCGTAGACGAACTCCTCGATCATCTCGTAGCTCACGAGCTTGTTTAGATTATACGCAAAGAGCCAAAAAGAGCTTTGTTTTGCAAAAAAACGAGAGATAAATTCCTCGCCGTTTTTTGTAGATCTTTTTCTTTGGTGAGATTTATGCTAGTTTGCGGGCTTAAGCGCACGAGCTTTTCGTCCTTTTTCGTAGGTCAGAGCCACTAGCAGACGGCAAAGTGCGGCGATATCGACGGGCTTTTTTAGAAACGACGCCGCGCCGTGCTCGATGCTTTTGATGAGGTTGTCGTCGGTGTCGTAGGATGTAAAGACGATAAAGTCTGCGCGGGCTTTATGCGCATCATCTCCTTCATCATCTCAAAGCCGTTCATTGCTGGCATGTGGATGTCGGTGATGACGACGGCGGGGGCTAGCTTTTTAAAACGCTCCAGCCCCTCTAGCCCGTCGCCTGCGCCCCAGACGCTAAGGCAATAGGGCTTTAGCCCGCCTATTAGCAGCTCCCTTGCGATCTCGTCGTCCCTCGACGATGAGGACGGTCAGGTCTTTAAGCGGCTTTTAAATGCTCTTGCATCTTATTCCTTTAAATTTATCTCAAAACTTAACTCAAACGTCGTCGGATCGCCTGCGCTTAGAAGCCTGATGTCGCCTGCGAGCTTTTTCGTTTGCTAGCTTTTTGCCAAAAATACAGCCCGATGCCGCTTCCTTGCTTTTTAGTGGTTTTGGGTTGGGTTAAAATTTTATCCCGAAGCTCCTTGCTCACGCCGCTGCCGTAGTCCGTGACGGATATCTTGCACGTGCCGTTTTTCAAATTTGACATCCAAAAACTTGCCGTTTGGCGATCTCGTCTTTGTATCTCTCACGACCGCGTCTTTGGCGTTGTGAATGAGGATGAGTAAAATTTGCTGCACGATGCCCATCCGCTGCGTGGCCTCTTTGTCTTGAAACTCGCGCAGGCTTACCGTGACGTTTGCTTTGCTAAGCTCGGTGTGCATGAGCTTTAGTAGGTCTTTGATACAGCGTTGCACGCTCAAATTTCTTTGCGGACTGTCGCTGCTTTTTATAAAAATTTCTAAAAATCTCGATCGTGTCGCTTAAAAAGCACGGTCGCAGCCTGCCCTTTTTGCGGCATACTCTCTAGCGTCGCGGCATCTAGCTTGCCGTCTTTTTTTGCAGCATGAGCAGGCTTGAGATCATTAAATTTGAGCGAATTAACCGGCTGGATAAACTGATGATTTATGCCGCTGATTAGCTCGCCCGCCTCACTCATACGGGCTTTGTGCTTGAGCAGAGCTTCGTAGTCGTCTTGCAAGTTTTTTTGATTTTCGAATACATAAAGTTGTGGAGGAATGGTACCACCAGCGCTAGCGCCGCGAACGCAAAAAAAGCAGGATGAGGGCGTTTTTTAGCGCGGAGTTAAGCAGTGCGGCGAGCTCCTTTTCGTTATCGGTGCCGGCTCCTATGAACCAGTTTAGTGTGGGGATCTCGGCGACGGAGATGAATGTGAGCCGATATTTAGGGCTCGTGATGTCCTCATCGCGCAAAAAGCTCTTTACATTTATCCTCGATCTGCTTTTTTTAGCGCCGCGTCCTTCATCGGCGTTAGAAATTTCGCCGCCGTGCGTAACGATAAAGGCGTAGGAGTCGGGCGCGAGCTTAAATTTTTTCCATATTTTTTTAGTATGTTTTTGCAGTTTCACCACGCCGCAAAACACCCCCGCAAACGAGCCGCCGTCCAGCACGGGCACGCATAAATTTAGCGTCGGTTCGCCTAAAATTTTATGGCGCTGCATAAAATTTACCGTGGGTGCGAGCGTGCTTTTTGGTCTCTTCAAACCATACAAGCCCCGCGCGAAGGCTCTTTGGCATCGCTTCATCGTCACCTAGCTCCTTGCCGTCCACGAGAAATTTCTCCGTCTTCGCGCAAAAACTGCAAGGCGTCACATTCTGCGGAGTTTTTCTTTGAAAAGTCGTATGAAGTCGCCCAGCTTTTCGCTATCTTGCGAGACGCCCGCGTTTTTCTATAAATTTAGCTGCGCGCACCAGCGAGTGCAGCCGCTCGTCCAGCCAAAGTGAGAAATTCCCTACCATATTTTCGCTCGCGGCGATCTTGTTTTTTTATCTGCGAGCGCCGTGATCTGCGCCTTGGCGTCCTCGTAGTTTTTCATGCCCAAAAGCACCACGAAAAGGCTTGCGAAAAATGATGATGAAGTAAATTTTTAAAATTATACTCGCGTAAGGCTCTCATGCGGCGAGTATAGCAAAATCGGTCTACTGAGACCGATTTAAGCTTTTTAGAGTTAGAACTTTGCAAATAAACATCGCGGCGAGCACGACGAAGCAGACTCCAAAGCCGATCAGCGTGCAGTCGGCCATCGACATCAGTTTGCTTTGAGGGGATCAGATGCCAGCCGTCCTCGTAAAAGATCGACGAGATACTTCTGAAAGCCGTCTAGCGTGACGCCGTCTGGAACCATCGGGTTATCGTAGCCGCAGTCGCCCGTAGGCAAGAACCAATCAGGCGCCCATCGCTCAAGCGGCAAGCCAAACGGATAGTGCGGCTCAGTCGAGCGACCCTGCACGCCGAACGGATCGTCTCCGTGGACGGCGTCGTGGATTTTTGATTAGTTTGGCGCTATACATTATGCCCTGGATCGCGCCCCCAAAACGCTAGCAGGTAGCCTGCGAGCGCGAGGAGTAAATTTTTCAGGATTTATGATCGCGACCAGGCCTCCCTAGCGCCATGCACAAAAAAAGGCAAAGCGGATATAAACGCACTGCTCGCAAGGCGGCATATAGACGTAGTTTTGAAACAGCGAGTGCGCGAGGATAACAAGCCCCGCGCTCACCGCTATGAGGATCGCCCACGGCAGGCGGCTATCGCCAAATTTCGCTATCTTTTCCGCAAATTTCATGCTCGCGCCCTATTTTTTGAGCAGCTCTTCGATTAGCTGCGCCATGCCGTCTAGGGAGGTGATGGACTTCGTCATGATGAGGTATTTGCCGTTTACGACGAACGCCGGCACGCCTTGGATCTTGGCTACGTCGTAGCCTCGTCCCATTTTTTTAAGCAGTTCGGCGACTTTTTGGATCCTCTAGCTTTTTTGATAGTCCGCTTCGCTGACGCCGGCCGCATCAAGCCCAGTCTTTAAAAAAACGCAGCCTCGTCCTTGCCGTCGCTCCAGCGTTGCTTTTGATCGTGATAGGCCTTGTAGTAGGCAAATTTTGCTTTTTTAAACAGCGAGTTTTCATCTAGCAGACTCACGCCTTTTTCCTCGTCCATCACGGCTAAAACGGCTAGAATTTTACTTCCGAGCTCGCCGTATTCGCCCTTGGTTTTTTTAGATGAAACGGCACGTATTTTTAGCCCCGCGACCTTTTCTACGACCTTTGGTGTGACGGTTTTTGTCGTATTTGTAGCAAAAACGGGCATGCGTAGCTAAATATCTTAACTAGCGTGTTTTGCTCCACTGATAGCGGTTTTTCTAGCTTGACGTAGTCCTCGCCCTCGGTAAACGCGGCAGCGCTAAGAGCGCCAAACATCGCAACGGCTAGAAAGCCTTTGCTAAAGTAGAAAAGTAGGTTCATGGAGTGCTCCTTAAAATGATTTTTGTCTGAGTTAATTTTTATATCCTCTCGCCGCCGTAAAACTCACGCTAAGATAAATTTCTAGATTAAATTCGTAAATTGGGCTAAATTTCTAGTGGAAAAATATAAAGAAATTTGAATTATTTTTCTAGATTTAAGCTATTTATAATAATAGCGTGATTTTTCACGTTAGAAAGATTCACTAAAATTACGGCAATGAAACAATTTATCATTATAAAGGAGAAAAAGATGAAAAGAACTCTATCGTCAGTCGCCCCTAGCTGTGGCGTTACTCGGCGGTCTAAGCACGGCAGCACTTGCTATCGGCGGACCCTAGCGGCGCGCACATCGACTACGCCGTCCCTGGCAAGATCGGCGAAGTGGTCGTAAATCCGTACGACATCGCGCCTCTAACGGCGGTCATCAAAAACGGCGGCTACACGCTAGCAAAACGCGAAAGTCACCATCGTGCCAAAGCCGGGCGGTCAAGTTATCAGCTATAAAGTCGCCGACAAACATCTGCGCACGCACGGCGGAATTCCCGTTTTTGGACTTTACCCTGACTATCAAAACACCGTCGAGGTCGAGTACGATAAAATGTACAAGGGACAAACCGAGCGTATAAAAGAAACCTATAAAATTTACGCTCCTGCGATTTATTTGGAGAGCTCCGGTATGCCGTCTCAAAAGGGCGCGCTGTTTGATAAAATCGAAGTCGTGAAGGCTCCGAGCGCGAATGTGCAAACCGCCTCTACTACGTAAATAACTTCGTAAATAAAACAGGCAAAGGCACCAAGGTCGTGTGAAACAACCCTGCAGGCGGCGCGATCGAGTGGAACTACAGCCCAAATAACTTCGTGCTAGACACCAAAGGCGAAGTGCGCTGGTATATGGAGCCGAGTAAAATTTACGACCTCAAACAGCCCTTTAGCGCTGGCGTCATGATGGGCTTTAAGCAAAACGACGATGGCGCGATGACGTGGGGATATGGCCAAAGATACGCCAAATACGACATAATGGGCCGCGAGTGCAACCGCGAACTGCCTGCGGGCTACAACGACTTCTCGCACTCCATGGACGTTGCGCAAAACGGACATTACTTCCTGCGCGCGGCAAATGCTAACTATAAACGCGCCGACGGTAAAAAAACGTCCGCACCGTGCGCGACGTCATCGTCGAGGTCGATCGCGACGGCAACGTCGTGGATGATTTTTAGGCTATATGAAATTTTCAGATCCGTATCGCGACATCGTGCTAAAAAACGCTCGATCAGGGCGCGGTGTGCCTAAACATCGACGCTAGCAAAGCAGGCCACACCGCTAGCTCGGACGAGCTAGCCGCGATGGATTTGAGCGAAAAAAATGGGGGCGACATCGTGGGCTCAGGGGCCCGGACGCAACTGGGCGCACGTAAATAGCGTGGACTACGACCCGTCTGATGATAGTATCATCATCTCCAGCCGCCACCAAGACGCCGTCATCAAGATCGGCCGCGACAAAAAGATCAAGTGGATAATGGGCGCGCACAAAGGCTGGAAGGATCAGTTTAAGGGCTACTTGCTCCAGCCTGTAGATAAAGACGGCAAAAAGATCGTCTGCGAGGACGAATACTCAAAATGCCCAGGATATGAGAGCGAGAAGGGCGGATTTGACTGGCAGTGGACGCAGCACACGGCATTCCGCATCGATAGTAAGTCTAAAAAGGGCGTCGTCTATCTAACGGTCTTTGACAACGGCGACACCCGCGGCATGGAGCGAGCCTGCGATGGCGGGTATGAAATACTCCCGCGCGGTCGTTTATAAAATCGACGAAAAAGCTAAAACCGTCGAGCAGGTCTGGGAATACGGCAAGCAGCGCGGCGGCGAGTGGTACAGCTCGGTCACATCGCTTGCGCAGTATCAAGACGACCTTGATAGCGTGATGGTTTACTCAGCGGTTGCTGGCATGCAGTTTGACATCGCCAAGGGCCGTCCGGTCGGCGTGCCTAGCCCTCACATCAACGAGTTTGAATGGGGTGCAAAAGAGCCGTCAATCGAGATCAAAATGACCAACGCGATGGGCTATCAGGCGTTTCCGTTTAGCCTAGAAAAGGCGTTTGAGAAGTAAAATGTAGCGGCTCCCGGCCGGTGCGCTTCAGGGTCGCTTTTTGGTAGATGGATTTTGCGCTTGCGGCCGGGTTACGTGCCCGCTCAGGTTTGACTGGTCGCGAGCTTTTCAAATTTAGATCAAATTGACGCTCGCTCGCACCGCGTGGATACGGCAAATTGACCGCCAAAAAGGTAGAAATTTAGGGCTCGCGTTTCCATCCTTTGCGCTAGTCTAAATCTTACCTTTTTCCTGCCAAGCGTTTGGGAAAATAGGACTCCCTAAAGACAATAGCAATGCCCAAACGCTTTGATTTTTCTCTGTTGCTTAAATTTACACGTTTGCTTCACATTCGCTTTGAATTTTTCAAATTTACACCCCTGTTGCCGTAAAACCGATATAATCTAAGTAAAAAAACGGCGGAGGCGAAATATGCAAAACTTGTCGAGCAGAAAATGTATCGGCGAGCGCGCGATGTTTGGCGTAAAGGACGCGGAGTTTGAGCGGTGCGGGTTTGCAGCAGGCGAGTCGCCGCTAAAGCACGGGCAAAAATTTGCGCCTGAAAAACTGCACTTTCGAGTGGAAATATCCGCTGTGGTACACCAAAAACGTCACCGTGGAGGACGGGTTTTTGATGCAGATGGCGCGCGCTGGCATCTGGTATGCGCGGGACGTTAGCTTTAAAGATACGCTAATCCAAGCGCCAAAAATCCTTCCGCAGGTGCCAAAAATTTGAGGTTGGAAAGCGTAAAGTTTGACCCAGGCCGAGGAGACGCTGTGGAGCTGTGAGGACGTGGAGATAAAAAAACGTCTGCGCGCGCGGGGATTATTTTTGCGATGAACTGCGAAAACCTGCGCGTTTACGGGCCACTGGACGGGAACTACGGCTTTGACGGCTGTAAAAACCTGCTCGTCGAGGATAGCAAAGCTGCTTAGCAAAGACGCCTTTTGGAACTGCGAGAACGTGACCGTGCGAAATAGCTTTATAAGCGGCGAATACCTCGCGTGGAACAGCAAAAAAACGTGACCTTTGAAAAACTGCGTGATAGAGAGCTTGCAAGGGCTTTGCTACGTGCAAAATCTCGTGCTGCGCGGCTGCCAGACGCTAGATACGACGCTAGCCTTTGAGTACTCAAGCGTGGACGCGGAAAGTACAGGCGGCATAGCTAGCGTAAAAAAACCCGCTCTCAGGCGTGATAAGAGCAAAAGAGATAGGCGAAATAATAATGCAAAAAGAGTGCGTGGATCCGGCTGCGACTAAAATAATGTTAGAAAAAAATAGCGGTTTTGCCGACTCGTATTTTTCACTTATACTTATGCTTGCGGTCGCAACTGCAAACGGAGGAAATATCTTCCAAACTCGGTTGCTACTATATGTATCCTGCTGGGCTAGTTTTCGCTTCGTATACTTGTTGCGAGCATAAGCGTAAAGTAAAAAGTAAAATGCTTCGCTATATTGTTTTTTTATTTAAAAATTTGAAGTCAAATTTGGATTAAAAAGTCTGCGGTCAAATTGAGATTTAAGCCGTTTTTGATTTAAATTGTCCCTTTAAACTAAATAATTAAATTATTTAAAAAGGAAAAAAATATGTCGTTTTTTTGAGAAATTAAAACTAGCTTTTTTACACCGTTTGTCGTCCGGAAAAAGCTTATTTCTTTTTAGGTTTGCAAAGCCTGATCCGCGCTACACGAAAGAGGCGGGATTTTACCCTAAAATACGGCGTCCTTAACGCTCATCAAAAATATGAACGCCGTCACGATCGCATATAATCGCTTGTGCGAGCAGCATACGGGATTTAAGCCGCTTTTTATCATCGAAAACGCTCCGCAGTGCGAATACACGAATATGCACGCAAGCTCTAGTTTCGAGATGCTTGACGAGGAAGAGTATAGCGCGCAAAATCCGGACGCTCGAGACTTTCCGGCTGCGGAGTTTTGTTTGATGCTGGACATACTAAACGATCCCGAGTATAAGGCTGAAGTGAGCGAATTTTACGGTAAATTAGCCTAAACTATCCCGATAAATTAAAGGCTTTAGAATGCCTAAATACCCGCGATTATAACGCTCTTGACGAGGATATCGACGTGTATCTGTGCCCTTGCGAGCGCAGTACGGACGCCTTTGCGCGGATGATACAGGGTATTTTTGCCGATGATTTTTGAACCCTGAGCAGACGTACGCGTTTATTTTTGATGATGAACGAGCGATTTGGATTTGAGTTTATCGGTATCGGCGCGACGTTAATGCTATTTTATCGCCGTAAAAATTTGAGCGACGATAAGGCCGAGGAGCTACTGCAAGAGCTGGCTAGAAATGTATGATACGCCTTACGAAGCGATCAAAAAAAGCTCTGTGGCATAACGCGTTTGGCTCTCGTAAGACGCTCGTGCTACCGTTTGCCGAAAATATCGAAGACACCGTAGCCGATGAGCTCTAAAATCGGAGTAAACTTTTCACCTCGCAAGCTCAAATTTCTAGACCGAAATCTTAAACATTACAAAATTTCTAAAAGAAAATTTTAGCTACACTCAGCAAATTTTATAAAAAGGATGTCAAATGAACCCTTCCGAATTTATCTGGATGGATGGAAAATTAGTCAAATGGGAGGACGCTAAAGTCCACGTTTTAACCCACTCGCTTCACTATGCAAACGCTGTATTTGAGGGCACTAGAGCCTATATGACGGATAAGGGCTTAGCGATATTTCGCCTAAGCGACCACACCGCGCGCCTGCTAAAATCAGCCAAAATGACGATCCTAAACGTCAAATACACGCAAAAAGAGCTCGAAGACGCACAGGTCGAGCTGCTTCGCGCAAATAAATTTAAATCAAACGTATATCTGCGCCCGATCGTTTATCTAGGCTACGGCATCATGGGTCTAGCCCACACAAAAGCTCCCGTAAATACAGCAATCGCGGCATGGGAGTGGGGTGCGTATCTAGGCGAGGAGGGGCTAAAAAAAGGCATCCGCGTGAAAATTTCAAGCTTTGCTAAACTAAACGTCGGCGGTCAAATGAGCCGCGCGAAATCAAGCTCGAACTACCTCTGCTCGCAAATGGCAAACTACGAAGCCAAAGAGGCGGGCTACGATGAGGCGTTGTTGCTTGATAGCGAGGGCTACATATCCGAGGGACCGGGCGAGTGCTTTTTCATTGTGGAAGACGGCGCGCTCATCACTCCTCCAAACGATAGCAGCCTAGCTAGCATCACGCAAGACACCGTCATCAAAATCGCCCGCGATCTGGGTATCGAAGTGCGCAGAGGCGCATCACCCGCGACCGCGCATACACTGCGGACGAGGCGTTTTTCACGGGTACGGCGGCTGAGGTCACTCCGATAAGCAACATCGACAACCGCGTTATCGGCACGGGCGAGCGCGGCGCGGTAACTAAACGCCTACAAGACGCGTATTTTTGACGTAGTTTACGGACGCAATCCAAAAATACGCTTCAATGCTAACTTACATTTAAGGAACGAAATGCCAGCAGATTTGAATGATTATTTTAATAAAAAAACGCGGCTCTAGCGGCGGAGACGATAACGGCGGCGAGTAAAGGCCCAAAAAGTAAAGTGCTAAAAACGCCTGATTTTTAAAGGATTTGGTAGAAATTTCGGCCTTTGCCTACGTCATCATCGCGCTCGTGGCCGTGATCGCGCTCACGCAGCCTTTTGTCACGATAAACTCGGGCGAAGTGGGTATCAAGTCAAATTTGGGTAAATACGACCCGTCTCCGATGCAGCCGGGACTGCACTTCTTTATCCCGTTCTTACAAAAGGTCATCGTAGTCGATACGCGTGTGCGCCTCATCAACTACACATCGGGCGAAGATATGGGCGAGGCGGCGCAAAAGTACGGCGCACAGGCTCAAGCCGGCATCATCCGCAAAAACTCGATCTCCGTTTTTGGATGCGAGAAACTTGCCTGTTAGCATCGACATCACCGTGCAGTACCGCTTAAATCCTGAAAACGCGCCTCAAACGATCGCGTCTTGGGGGGCTTAGCTGGGAAAACAAGATCGTTGATCCCGTCGTGCGCGACGTCGTGCGTAGTATCGCGGGCAAATACACCGCTGAGGAGCTTCCGACGAAGCGAAACGACCTAGCCACGGCTATCGACGAGGGTATCCGCAAGGACATCGACGCTCAGCCAAATAAACCCGTCGAGCTGCTAACCGTACAACTGCGCGAGATCATCCTGCCTGAAAAGGTAAAAGAGCAGATCGAGCGCGTACAAATTGCTAAACAAGAGGCTGAACGAACCAAATACGAAGTAGAGCGCGCAAATCAAGAGGCGCTCAAAAAGCAGCCCTCGCAGAAGGTACGGCCAAAAGCTGCTATCATCGAGGCTCAGGGTCGTGCGGATGCGGCTAAAATCGAAGCCGACGCGCAGGCCTACGCAAACAAAGAGGTCGCAAAAAGCCTGAGATCACAATTTGCTAAATTTGAAAAAACAGATCGAGACGCAGGCTAAAGTTTAACGAGGCGTTACGCGAAAATAAAGACGCGAAGATATTTTTTTAACGCCCGGCGGAGCAGTGCCGAATATCTGGGTGGATACGAAGGACAAAGAGAAGCAAAGCGCGATAACGCAATAACTTTTCTGGAGCGGCTCGCCTTTTTGCGCTTTGCGGGCGGGCGCTTTTTGCGGAGTCGGCTAAGTGAGCTTGGAGGACTTTACTTCGTTACCGTTTGTAATCGCAAGCAAAGTCCGAACTGTCGCTAATTTACCTGAGTAACTCCAAAAATCATTCAAAAAGCAGGCATAGCGTTTTGCAAAGTAAATATTTCTGCAAAATTCGCCTTTCTAGCTCAAATTGAAGTCAAATTGGGCTTTTGAAAAGTTTGCTAAATTAAACGAGCGGCGATATTTTTTTATGCCGCTCGAAATTACCCGCGCGCCAAGCCAAATCCCGTGGCCAAAAAGGAAATAAAAATGAAAATAGACTGGGAAAAAAAGTAGGCGGCCTTTTGCCCGCCGTCGTGCAAGAAAAAGCTTGAGCGGCGAGGTTTTAATGCTTGCTTATATGAACGAAGAGGCGTTAAAGTGAGCCTAAAAACGGGCTTTGCGCACTATTTTTCGCGCACGAAAAACCGTATCTGGAAAAAAAGGGCGAGGAGGCGGAAATACGCAAGCGATAGACGAGATTTTTCCTCGACTGCGACAACGACACGATCTTGCTCAAAGTCGTTCAAAACGGTGGCATAGCGTGCCATACCGGTGAAAAATCGTGCTTTTTAGAAAGATTTCTGGAGACGGCGGCGAGTCAAATTTAACCGGTGCCGACGAGCAAAATTAAACCAAGCCAAAAAGCCGATCTACGGCATAATCGACGAGGTTTATCACACGATATTAGACCGCAAGCTAAACGCCGATCCGCAGACCTCGTACGTCGCGAGCCTATTTAAAAAGGCGAAAACGCTATCCTAAAAAAAGTCGGCGAGGAGGCCACGGAGCTCGTGATGGCGTGCAAGGACGCATCAGCGCGCAAAAAAACGAAACTGCGCAGTTTGACTCTGCCGCAAACGGCTGGCCATTCGTCACTGTAACCCAAAACGAAAGTACTTTTGCTAAAATTTCAAACGAAAACGCCGCAAACCAAAACAGCCAAACCGCGGCGCATCAAAGCCAAAAGCCAAAATCGCCGACCGAGGAGATCATCTACGAGGCGGCTGACCTGTGCTTTCACTCACTCGTGGCGCTAGCGCTACACGGAGTGCATCCTGACCGCGTCAAGGCCGAGCTTGCACGCCGTTTTTGGACTAAGCGGCATAGAGGGAAAAACTCGCGAAAAAGGCTAGAGTGGTCAGTTGGCACGCTTTGTGCAAGAGGATGTTAAAGTGGCTCGCCGCAAGGCAAACGAAGCAAAGAGGCAAGATGATAAACGAACTAAAAACAAGGCTTAAAATTTCTATCTGACGTACCTTGGCTGGGTGGATTTTGCCGCCTATATCTGGATGTTTTTGACCTTTTTAGCGCTCGTTTCGCTTTGCATTTACGTCGCGTCAAAGTCCTTTTTGCGGGCTTTGCGCTGATGATCGTTACTATCGCTGGGCTTGGGTGTGGGGCGTATTTTTATGCCTAAGCTTTTTAGACGAAAATCTGCGAACTCGCTCGCTCGAGCTAGTCTCAACTAAGCAGCTTGAGTACTCAAACACGTTGCTTGTGGATCTGCGCCTAACAAATCTCTCCAAAAACCGTTTAACTACTGCGAAAATCGGCCTTAGCTTTTTACAAAAAAACTCGGGCAATACGCTGCGCCGATACGCAAACGAGCTAAAGCCGTTTTTGAGGGAAAATATTGTGCTAAAAGAGGCGCTGGACGTAAACGCGACTCGCGAGATCACGCACGCGGTAAATAACTTTCGCGCGCAGGACTACAACGTCACGACAAGCTCGGAGTGCTTTTTGATGGAAGGGTATTTTTAACGTATTTCACTTCATCGCGCTTGCGGTTTTGGCGCTACTATCGGTACTTTTTCGCGCTGATCGCCCGCGGCGAAAAAAATCCTGAAATTTTCTAAAAAGTACATCGCGATAAACGTAATAGCGACGCTAACGCTTGGATATTTTTTTCATGATGATCGTGGATAAATACACCAAAAAAAGGCCGTGCTAACGGGTTTTCCGGTCACCGCGTGCTAAGAAACGAAACCATCGTGTTTAAGGGCTCGGTGCGAAATACGGGCGCGTTTGGCATCGCAAACTGCGATCTGACCGTTAAGCTCATCAATAACCCCGTGAGCAAGGAGACGATCGCGGGCTCTATCTTTAAGCCCTAGCGGATTATCGCTCTTTTCGCGCGGCGACGAGCGCTCAAACGTAGCTGAGATCACCGCTAGCGTCGCTAAAAATATCGCGCCTAAACAAATACGAAAGTTTAGCCTCTCTATGCCCTATCCGTCGTACTTTGCTAATACGCAAACTATAACAAAGCTGGAGTGTAGGTAGGCGCGGGTAAATTGCCCGAATGCGATATAAAAAAATCTCCAAAGGAGCTTTTTCGTTGAAGGTAGGTATAAACACAAAAAAATCACGATCTTGTCGATGTTCTTAAAAATCACAAGCGTAGAGATAAAAAAATAAACATATATAGTCCGTTTAAAGAAATTCCGAAAAAGAAAGTAGAGAAAGTTTTATAGTGTTTTTAGCTCGATATGGAAGTGGTAAAAAAATAGCGGAGTTTATTAAAATTTCATAAAAAAATCGATAAAATAACCAAAAAAATATCAGAATTTCTATGGCCGGCGTGCGTGATAAAAATATTTAATTTTAGAATAGATTTCTGGCTCGTGTGCCTACTTGGTTAAAAAAACCTACTACTTTATAACATTTCTTGGCTTGCGGTTGCTAGTAAAACGGCATACTAAAGTGCGACGTTCAAGTTTGTTTATATAGCCTAAAACTATTTTTGCAAATGAATTGATGCCGATGTCGCCTAGATGTAGCGACTTTAATGACCCGCTATCTATTATGATTACCGGAAGGCTTACGATGGTTTGTTGGATTGCGGAGACGAGGTTATAGTGACACAAAGAACTCAAAGAATAATTTAATTGCGATGCGCTTACTGTTTGTTAAGACGAAGCTAGAATGATAGCGAAGTAGAGGTTAGATGTAATAACGGTAATATGTTAAATAGATTATTATATTCGCTTAACTGATCTTAATTTTTAAGAAATTTTCATGAAAATAGAAAGGGCGAAGACCGCCCTTGAAGTATAATTTAATTATTTTTGCGCTTTTTGCAGCAGCCGCATGTGCAGCCCATAACTTTATAGATGATAGCTCCGATGATAGCTCCAACGATAGGTGCGACCCAGAAAAGCCAAAAGCTGCTCTAACGCCCAACCGCCCTGAAATATCGCAACGCCAGTTGAACGAGCTGGGTTAACTGATGTGTTTGTGATAGGTATCGAGATAAGGTGGATAAGTGTCAAACCAAGGCCAATAGCGATCGGTGCAAAGCCTTTTGGTGCACGCTCATCAGTTGCACCTAAGATGATGATAAGGAAAAACGCAGTTAAAACTGCCTCAGCAACTAGCGCTGAAACTAGGCTGTAACCATTTGGTGAGTGCTCGCCGTATCCGTTGCTAGCAAAAACCGCTCGCAGCAGCATCAAATCCAGCCTTGCCTGAAGCGATGAGATATAGCACAGCAGCAGCTGCGATCGCTCCGATAACTTGTGCGATGACGTAAGGCACGAAGTCTTTTTTGTCAAATCTTCCGCCAACTAGTAGGCCAACCGAAACAGCAGGATTGAAGTGACCGCCGCTGATGTGACCAACTGCATAAGCCATAGTAAGAACTGTAAGACCAAACGCAAACGCAACGCCTACAAAAGCCAATACCAAGCTCCGGAAAAAGCCGCAGCAAATATCGCACTGCCGCAACCTCCAAAAAAACCAACCAAAAATGTGCCAAAAAAACTCGGCTAAATATTTTTTTCATCTCTTCCCTTTTTAGGTAAATTTAAAAACGGGCGATTTTAGCATAAATTTGTAACTTTGCAAAAATATTTTTATAGTCTAAATCTATAACATAATGTCTCATGGGGCGTTTTAGTATTTGTTCCGGTTATTAAACTCGTGTCTCGGATTTGCTGAAAAACTTAGCGGTACTGATATCAAGATTCTCCGAGCTTGGCGTGCGGCACCTAGCGTAAGCGTATATTTTTTTACGTTTTTGTTGTTCTCTACGTACCGTTAAACCGATTATTTGCATATTTATTAGTTATCATCTAATTTGTTACATTTCACTCATAGACCACGATCTGTATGCCGTCCGGAAAGAGCGTATTTACTAAAACCGTCGCTGTTTTTTCTCATAATTCAAAGCAAAAATATCCTTAAATATAAGCCTTTAAAAATCAAAACAAAAAAACTAAAAAAACGCAAAGAACTATCTTGAACTAAATTGCGATAAGAGCCGGGTTGATCGTAAAAAAAGCTTCTAGACATTAAGTGTTGGGGCTTTATTTGCCACAATCAAGCCCGTAGTCATTTGACGGTTCTTTTTACGCTTATCGCTGAATGCGGCGGAAATATAACCGCAGTTGTACGGTAAATATTAAAAAGTCGCATGGGCGACCAAAAAAATACTTTTCAATCCAAAAATTGTTAATCGCCCTCTACGTCTTGCCGAATAGCTTTGTGCGTGCTTAAGTACTCTTCCAAAAATATCTAAGCAAGAAGTAGCAATCATCTTGGGAGTACCGAAAGTTTTTTTACATATTCAAAGCTAACGCCAAATTCATCGCCGATACCGCAACCCTAGCGCGGTTATCATATTTTTTTATTTCGTCGGATTTTAAAGTATTTTATCTAAACGCGATTTTTTTCGACGTTTAGAAATTTTACCTTTTAACGATATCGGGCGCTAAAGCATTCATGATCTCGATCGTAGAAACCCCTTTATACTCCGAATCGATAATCGAGCCTCGAAACATATCGCCTGCGATAGCGTAGATGACGTTTTTTTCTGTTTGACGGACTTGATTTATATAACCGGACAGCATAGAGACGCCGCCTACTAGCTTGTCGTCCACTTGCTCAGCCAAAAAGTCTCCGTGCAAATCATTGAAGTGAAGCAGGGTTAGTTTTTTTAAATTTGGCGTGGGATTCATATGATCACCTCCTTAGAGGAAAAAGCGGTAAAAAACGAAAAAGAATTTTTAAGTGGTAAAATAAAATGTTCGCAAACCATAAAAACACCCTCCTTCTTGAAATTTTTATCGGTTTCTGACTTCTTTTTATTAGATTGCTTTCTTTCATGCGTCTTGCTTAAACTAAAACCTTTTTTTAGTAGAAAATTTAAAGTCGCATATTTAACTAAGAAATTCCGCAATCTTTTTAGTTTATTTGAGTCGAGCGCAAATTAAACTCGGCTCACATTAAGTTTATTTACGATTTTTTTATTGTATCTAGCCACTTGCAACCGTCTTGATCGCCTTCATCGCAAGCGTTCTTGGCGATTTCCTTAATCTGTCGGCAAGTTGCGAGATCGTTTAGCTCGCATGCCTTGTACGCATATGTCATTGCTCTGTTGTTATCCTCTTGAACAAATTTGATAGCTTCGAGACATCCGTCGCTATATCCGTATTCGCAAGACTTGTCGTAAAAAAATACAGCATTTTTCCGGATCGTTTTGATAGGAGCCTGCTGCCTGAAAGCAATCATAACCGTTCTTTTTTTCTGTGCAAAAATTCTAGCCTCTTGTTCATGCCGCCTATCTTGTCGCACGCTGAGCCTTTTTGGATTGTGTTTGCAAAGCCATGGTATAAAGTTCCGTAGCTTTTTATCGTCTTTCATGCCGTATTTATCGCTTTCATAGAGCGCGGCTAGATTGCGCAGACCTTCCGGATATTCATCGTAGCAAAGTGCTTCTAAAAATTTCCTTACCTTTTTTTGATGTTTTGTTTCATGCCTACGCCGTCCGTATAGAAGTGGCTCAGGATAGCGCACATATCGTATATATCTCTATTACACAATCCTTCATATAGATTAAACGATTTTTTTATAATCCTTCTCACGCCCTGACCGTAATAATACATATAGGCAAGAAGTTTACAAGAAGTATCGTCTTTCCCAGCATCGCGAGCCCTTTTTTTGCGTAATTAAACGACTTCTCATAGTTTTTTTATCTGTGTGCGATGGAGGCTAGCGTGCCACAACTTTTAGCGTCGTTTGATTTGCAAGCCGCATCGCGTTTTTTTCCTCAAGCTCTTTTGGATAGCCCTTATCGCAGCATAGCTGGACCTTATTTTTTTGAATAGTCGCAACACTTTTTGTAGTACTCCTTGACCGTTTTTCGAATCGCAAGGCATATCCGGTTTCGTAGTGTCGTAATGCTTCGCGAGTCGCTCACAAGATATCCAACTTTTTCTCTTTCAGGCAACCCTCTTGATCGTAGGCGAGAGACTCTACGGTTTTGCCGGCTGATCTTAGTTGGCTTGCAATTTGTGTATTGCTTTCCGCATGAGTGGATATTGCAAGCAGTGCAACAAAAAGATGAAAACTAGTTTCTTCATAGCTATCTCCTTGTATAAAATTTATTTATCTATTATTATACTGATCTTATTAACCCATTAAGTATTATTTTTATATTTGGCATTCAAACCATATATCTAAAAATTACTGTTGAATTTTTTTATTATAAAATTGGTAGTGTTTTTATAATAAAAAAATAACCATGTCGTTTAATAGTATTTGTGCACGGGAGGCTAGGGAGGTAGAGTATTGTATTCGTCGGGCGTGATCCATAGTTTAGCACTAAGTTTTTTTAGCTTTTTGGAGCGCGATGGATGAAGCGGTTTTATAACCGATAAAAAAACGATAGGATAACCTATCGTTTTTTTACGGTTTAATTAAAAATTATAGTGAAATTCACCATAAACGATCTCTCGTCGCCTAGCCTCGAGCTTGAACGCCAGTATTTTTTTATCAAAGAGATTGTTTATCGCTAGCGTCATTTGCGCATGCTCGGTGAAGCTGTATCCCGCACTCACGTCCACTCTGGCAAAGCCTGGCAAGTGTTGTTCTTGGATTCTACCGCCGCTAGTAGAGTAGGGAGTAGCGTTTGGAGTAGCCGGTAACGCCGCTTTCTACGTACCATTTGTCGGCGTTTACGTAGCGTAAAAAGACATTACCTTGCCAGCGTGTGGTTTCATTTAGATTAAGTCCTTCGTTTAGCGAGTTTGAGTTGTCTTTAGTAACCTTAGCGTTCGTGTAGTCAAGCGAGCTGCACAGGTATACGTCTCATCGGTGCCCTAGCACGTTTAGCTCGATACCGCGGCTACGCTCCTTGCCGCGAACCGCCCAAGTATATGGGTCGTTTGTAGGGTCTGGCTGATAGCGGATATTTTTATGTTCGATCTGAAACACCGCGATGTTTGAGCTAAAGTTTATTATCCGCCCAAGTGCTTTTTTTAGTCCGATTTCGTACTGGACGTTGTTTTGCGGTTTTAGATCAAGCTTTGACGTATCTTCGGTGCTGATGCCGATATTGCCTCTACCGCCGTAGGGCGCAAAGCTCTGCGAATACGAGACGTAAGCGGTGTGATCGGTCGCAAAGTCCCATAAAAGCCGACCCTTGGGCTAAAACGAGTTGCCATTGTAGCTGTTTGTTTGGCCTTTTATATTTCTGGTTTTAAATGTATAAAAATCAAGCCTGCCGCCTAGCATCAACCCTATACGTGTCGTCAAGGCTGATTAGATCCTCGAAAAAAACACGCCGTGATTGATCGCGCGGTGTTTGTTATCGGTCGTGAGCGGGATGTTTCTGTTTGACGTCCAGCTGCCCCTAGATGCGTATGGGTCGATATCTTGCATATGGGTTCTGCTATACCAGAGCCTTGGATGGCGAGTTTCGATGCTGTTGTCGTAGCCGACTGCGATATTGTGCTTAAATCTCTCGAAAGTTTAGCTCCTTGGTGAGCGTAAAGGCGTTTGAGATAGTTTCGTTATCCGTCTCTTGCTTTTGCGTAGTTTTTGTCTTAGTCTGTTGCCGCTAACGATACTGCCCGCAAAAAAAGTGATCGAAAGTACTGGCTAGCCTTTCTGTATCCGAAAACCCATTTTAAAGTTTAGCTCTTTAGCTAGCTCGGCATTTAACTCCGTGCGGAAAAAGTCCAGTCTATCCTCCACGAAGTCGCCCTCGTGAGAAAAAGCCCTTTTGTAGTCGATACCTAGCTTATCGTAGACGGCTTTGGTCGGAGTTCTATCGGGTACTCGCCAGGCGTTGTCGTACGTATACTGCGCCTCAAAAGCTTACGTCGCCGCCTTGGTTGGTTACGATGACGCTAGGGCTTATCATAAAATTTACATATTTTTATGCCTTCGCGCCACGATTTACCGCGCTCGCCGTCGGTAGTTAGGCGTACGGCCAGTTGATTATTTACTGCGTGGTTTACGTCTGCGCCAAGCCCCCATCTGCTCCAGCTGCCGTATCTGCCCGAGACCTTATAAACAGGGGTGAAATCGCCTTTTTACTGACTACGATTACGACCGCGCCGCCATCGCTCCTGCCGTATAGGATAGAAGCTGGTCCTTTTTAAAATCTCGACGCGCTCGACGTTTGCCGTGCTACGCCTGATTTGGCCCGAGTCTCTCACGCCGTCTCTATATATGTCTCCGCCGTCTACGCTAAAGCCTCTTATTTGATACTCTCATGCGCGCATATCGTAGCCCGCGTCGATGCCGGCGTTTCCTTCGAGGATGCTTGAAAGATCGTTCGTGCCGTAGTTACGATTTTTTTCTGGATATCGATAGTTTCGATGGTTTGAGGCGTTTGTTTGTTGCTAAGTCCGTTTCTGTTTACTTCTGCGCTATCGTAGCTACGTAGCCCTTTAGGTTATCTTGCTCGGAAATGCCTTCGACTTCGACGCTTGGAAGCATCACTGAATAACCGTCCGTCTTTGTATCTGCAACGGCAAAAGTAGCTAAAAACAGCGACTGAAGCAAAAATACTAAGTCTTATTATTCTCCCTTGATTTTAAAATAAAAAAACAAGAGTATATCAATAATGCTTAAATAAGTTGGCTCAAGATAAGTTAAGCGGATTCTCTCTTATCATCTTTAGTAAAAATATGATAGAAGGTTTTTTTGTATCTTTACTGTTATTATATCTAAATTCACATTCTTTAAGATGAAGTAAGAAAATTCTCTTTTTTTAATCCCTTTAAATTTAGATAATCTATGTTTAGCATATCCTCGTCTGTTTACAGTAGCAAAGACAAAAGTCAGCAGCTAAAAATTCTCAATGCCGTTTATATGATTTTTTTACCATTTGCGTCTTGCAAAGTAGCAAGCGTAGCGTAGCTAAAAGTCATTCTTAGAATGCTTTTACCCTATAATGAGCTAAAGCTGCATAATCTACTAATCCATCATAAGCTTTCCAACAATCAGAGTATATAGTAGAGCTATCAAGCTCGCTATATTTGGGTAGTATGGGTATCAACTCGCTAGCAGAGCAGTTTTTTTAACTATCCCAGTATAGACTTTGCCATCTCTTTTTAAGCATACCGTTCTGCTCGCAGTTACGAGCAAAGCGAAGTTAAATACCGGGGTTTTATTTGCTGCTCCTCTACCTCTCTTACCTCTTACTCTTTTTAGCTCCGTTCTGCTCGCAGTTACGAGCGAAGCGAAGTAAAAGTAGCTTTCCCAATCTCAAAGCGAAGCTTCTAGGCGGGCTTGAAATTCTCGCCTGAAAAACTTACTTATTTTTTTCACACTCGCTAGCCATTAAAATTCTGATATTTTTCTAGAATTTTATTGATGGAAATTCTAGAAATCCCGGTTAAATTTGCTATTTTTAGTAGCCTCTATATCCTCTGCAAAATACTTGAGAATTTCTCTAAATTTCTTCTGCGAAATTCGGGAACGGACTATATACTTATTTTTTTCATCGACAGGATCATAGTTCTTGTGCTTGCACACTCTTTGAGAAAAAAACTCCTTTGAAAGTTTTTTTAACCAATAATTATTTATAAATCATTTTTGTAATATACTAGCCATTGCGTATAGCGTGTTTTTTTATCGCTTGAGCAGAGGTTAATTTTAAAATCCGCTAATGCATCTTAAATTTGTGATCTTAAAAATTAACGACACTATTCTTATTTTTTTAACGCTCGTGATATTTGCGAGAAAACAATATTTTTTTATTATTTTTTTATAAAAAAATGTGCTGGAATTGCAAACGGCTTAAATTTTTACTGCTGCATAAATTTCTAAGTTTGCTACAAACTTTAAGCTATATTTTATGAAAGGAAAATGCGATATAAAATCGTAGAAAAACCCGTATTTTTAAAGGCTTTTTGGTGTCACGGGGGAGACTTGAACTCCCGACCTCCGGCTTATGAGGACCAGCGCTCTAACCAGCTGAGCTACCGTGACATTAAACTTCGCAATTATATTCAACCTTTGCTTATATATTGATAAAATATTTTTCATTTTTTTGATATAAATTTCTCAAATTCGAATCACTAAAAATCTAAATTTGATATAAAGGCATTAAAAAAATAAAAATTATACTTTCAAGATGCAGTTTTGCAACCAAAAATTTTATCGCAACCAAGAACGGAGTCAAATTTGTACATTTGACTCCGTCGGTATAAAAACTCGGAACTAAAATTATTTAATAAAATAATCCCCGTCAAAGCTAACCAGCGAGTATTTGCGTTCGCTGCCGATACTGCTAACTAGCTCGTCCACGTCCAAAAACTCGAGACTGTCCGCGCCGATATATTTGCGCACCTCTTCAGGCGTTTTGTTTGCGCTGATTAGCTCCTCGAAGCTTGGAGTGTCGATGCCGTAGCGCTCGGGGTACTTTAGCTCGGGGCAGGCGACTTTAAAGTGTATCTCTCGCGCCCGCGTGACGCAGTAGTTCGACGATCTTTTTTTGGAGGTCGTGCCGCGCACAATGCTGTCGTCCACTACGACTACACTTTTTGCCCTTGAGCAGGCTTGCCATCGGGTTTAGCTTGAGTTTGACTTTGAGGTTGCGCATCTCTTGCGTCGGCTCGATAAAAGTGCGACCGACGTAGTGATTTCGCACGATGGCTAGCTCAAACGGTATCCCGCTGGCGTTTGCATATCCCAGTGCCGCTGGCGTTCCGCTGTCTGGCACCGGCACGACGAAGTCTGCGTCGATCTTGCTTTTTGGCTAGCGTTTCGCCCATTTTTTTGCGTACTTCGTAGACGCTTTTTGCCCTCGATGACGCTATCTGGGCGCGCGAAATAAATATACTCAAACGCGCAAACTCTAGGGCTCTGGCTCAAAAAGGCGCACGCTCTCAATCGCTTTTGCCCTGTTCAAAAACCAGCATCTCGCCGGGCTCCACGTCGCGGACGAAGCTCGCGCCCACCAAATCAAACGCGCACGTTTCGCTAGCTACGATGTAGCCGCCGTCTTTTAGGCGTCCCAGCGAGAGCGGTCTCACGCCCCAGCGGTCGCGGATGGCGAAAGTACTTTATGGCGGGACTGGATGAGTAGGCGGTAGGCGCCTTTGATCTGTTTTTAGCGCCGCGACTATGCGGTCTTGTAGGTGTTCGCTGCGGCTTCTAGCGATGAGATGGACGATGTTTTCGGTGTCCATGTTGCTTTGAAATATCGCTCCCTCGGCGATCAGCGCTTCGCGGACTTCGTCTTTGTTTACGAGGTTGCCGTTATGTGCGACCGAGATCGAGCCTAGCGCGTAGTTTGCCGCGATTGGGCTGCGCGTCGGCGGCGGAGTTTTTTGCCCGCGGTGGCGTAGCGGTTGTGCCCGATCGCCATATCGCCTTTTAGCACTTCAAAGCTCTTTTTATCAAATACCTCGGTCACGAGTCCGCGACCCTTGACGGTTTCTATGTGTCCCTCGTCGCATGCGCTGATGCCGCTTGCTTCCTGGCCTCGGTGTTGCATGGCAAACAGCGCGTAGTAGGCTCGTTCGCGCAGCGTCTTTAGAGTTATTACTCCAACTATCGCACACATTTTAATTTTTTTCCTTTTTGAGGGCTCGTCTCGCGAGCGCTTTTTGCGGAGCTTGAAATTTCCGCCCTGCGACAGACTACATGCCTAGTCTTGGACGAAAGTACTTTCTGCGCAACCCCAAAAAAATCATCTCGCAATACTTTTGCCTCTCATACTAAAATTTAATTATCAAAATTTGAACGTAAAATGATAAGGCGCAGGACTTTTCGCTTAATTAGAGGAAATGTGATTTTTCAAGCGTAGGCTAACCGTGCGGGTTGCCGAGCTTGAAAATCAAACTCAACGCAAAGTAAGTAGAAAAAGCCAAGCCGCCTATTTTTACAACCCCAGACAGTCGTCTATCCCGTACAGCCCGCTGCTTTTGTCCTGCAACCCAAATAGCCGCCTTTATAGCACCCTTGGCAAAGGTCGCGCGGCTAGTTGCGGTGTGATTTAGCTCGATAAACTCGCCCTCGTTGTAAAATCCGACCGTATGCCTGCCCACGACGTCGCCGCCTCGCACGGCTAGGGATCGCGATCTCGTCCTTGCTGCGAGCTCCGACTAGCCCGTCTCTGCCCGTCACCAAGACTTCTTTCACGTTAACCCTCTAGCCGCCGCCACGCGTTCGCCAAGCGTTAGGGCCGTGCCGCTTGGAGCGTCTTTTTTGTGTCTGTGGTGTTGCTCGACGATCTCGGCGTCAAATTCACGCAATGCTTTTGACGCTAGCGCCGCCAATCGGTTTAAAAACCGCGACGCCAAGGCTCATGTTGGTAGCGTAAAGTATCGGCATCGCCGCGCTTGCTAGCTTTAGCAGGTTCGCTCCGTCCTCGCCAAGACCTGTTGTGCCGATGACTAGCGGTTTTGGGTCGGTGCGGGCGTAGTTTAGCAGGTTTATCGCGCCATCTTTGATCGTAAAGTCGATAACGACGTCGCAGTTTGCAAAAAAAGCTCGTCAAATTTATCTGTGAGAACGACACCGTCAGGCAACGCAAAATCAAGCGGCTCTATCGTATAAGCCGCGCTGAGTTTCGCGTCAGGCTCGTTTTTTAGGCACTCGATGATCATGCGTCCCATTTTCCGCTTGCGCCGTGGATTCCTATTTTTTTACCAAAGTTATCCTTTAGAAATTTGGGCTAAATTTGAGCATAAACTTTTATAAAAAAATAAATTTAGCACGGCTGCCGTTTCCGCCGCACGCGGGCAAAAATATTAAAAAAATCGCGCTATATAATCGACTTTTTAAATTTAAAGGACGACGATGAGGAAAAATTTTATTTTTATTTCTAGCCGTTTTTTGCGGCGAGCGTTTTGGCTAAACAAGCGCCGGTCGCGCAGGCGACTAAAACGCGGCAGCTGGACGCAACGTGAGCGCGTCAAACGTTGACGGCGAAGGATAAAACCGCGCAAAAAGCTAAATTGACCCAGGATCCGACTATTGCGAGCGGAGAGCTAGCAAACGGGCTAAAATACTACGTCAAGGAAAAACAAGCAACCCGCAAATTCGGCATATTTTTTTATCTAGTCGTAAACATCGGCTCGACCGACGAGCGCGAAAAACGAGCTGGGACTGGCGCACTTTACCGAGCACATGGCCTTTAACGGCAGCCGCGAGTTTAGCAAAAACGAGCTAGTTAAAAAGCTAGAGAGCCTCGGAGTGGCCTTTGGCGCGGATCTAAACGCGCAGACTAGCTACGATCAGACTAGCTATCTGCTAGAAATCCACGTAAACGAGCAAAGACTGAAAGGACGTTTTCCGCGTCTTTCGCGACTGGATCGACGGTGTGAGCTTTTGACGCGGCCGAGCTGGATAAAGAGCGGGGCATCATCGTCGAGGAGGAGCGCGCCAGAAACACGCCTGCGTATAGATTTTTACATCAAAAACCGCGTGCCCGAGCTATACGGCGATAGCATCTACGCCAAAAAGGTCGCCCATCGGCGATATGAATATCGTAAAAAAACGTCGACGTGGCGACCATAAAGGGCTTTTACGAGAGGACGTATCAGCCTAGATTTATGAAATGTATCGCAGTCGGCGACTTTGATAAAAAAAGCGCATAGAGGAGCTGATAAAGCAAAGCTTTGGCCCCTGCTAGAAACACGAACGACTACGTGAGTCCGGATAAAAACTATCCCTATAAAAAGCGGCTTTTAGCGTAAACAACTACGACTCCGCCGAGATCGGGCTAAACTCGCTAAATTGATCTTCACGCAAAAATACAAATTTAACGACGAGATCCAAAGGCTCAGGCAAAAATTTCGCTAGTAAACTACATCTCAGATCTAGTCGCCATGATATACGAGCAGCGAATGTAGCCCTGCGCGGACAATTTTACTCGCCGATCATCGAGGATCAAAACGTGCTTTTACGCCTTTGAGATAAACGCCGTGGATGATGATTTTTAGCGGCGCGCTTAGCGATCTGGCGAGTGTTTTTAAAGGGAGTGGAGAATGTGGCTTTTAGCCAGGCTGACTTTGAAAGCGCAAAAAAAGATTTTATAAACTCGGCTAAAAATGCATATTTGCAAGCGGGCAACAAGCGCTCGAGCGCGGTCGCGGAAAAATATCGAGGAGACGACAAGGATCGGCGGAGTGTTGCTTGGCGAAAAAGACCTGCGCGACGTTACTTTGGCGCTGCTTGAGGATATTAGCCTTGAGGAGGTAAACGCCGAGTAGGCGGATACTCGGTATCGACGCAAAAAAATCTAAACGTAATTAGCGCCAAAGGGGCGAAGCTAAACGAGGCTCAATGTGATCAAACTTTGGGCGGAAGCAAAGCTGCACAATACGCTAGCCGCAAATCAATCAAAGAGCGAGCTTTTTCGACTACGGCGCGCTAAAGCCTAAAAAATTTCGTCTCGAAAAAGCATAACGAGAAGCTTGATTTTTTTATCTTTACGAGCTGCCAAACGGCGCGCGCGTGGCATTTAAGGAGGTAAAAACCAAAAAGACGTCGTCTGGCTAAGCGCGGTTAGTCGCGGCGGCACGTCAAATCGGCCAAACCAAAGCAGGGCGCGCTAGCCGTAGAGGTCTCAAACGAGAGCGGGGCGGGGGAGTTTAGCAACTACGACCTGGCTAAAAATCCTAAGCGGCAAGCAGCTAAGCTATAGCAGATTATCGATCAGCTTTCGCAAGGATACAGCGCGAGCTCGGCTAGCGCGGACTTCGAGTGGCTTTTGCGCGCACTGTTTTTGGAGTTTAGCGAGCCTAGATTTGACGAAAACGCGCTAAAAAGACAAAAATCAACGAGCTTGAAAAAGCTGGAAAAGACCAAAAATCTGCCCGAGCGCAATTTGGCGACGAATTTGCGAGATTTTTTTCTACGAAAACAACCCGCGAACGAACCCGCTCGAGGCCGCGGACATAAACGAACTGCAGATGGAGGACGTAAAAAAATAGTGAAGGAGAAATTTACCAACGCGGCTTCGTATAATTTTTATCGTGGTCGGCGATCTAAATGTGACTGCGGCCGAGCCGCTTTTGCAAAAAAATATCTGGCGATTTGCCAGCGCGCGGGGAACGCGAGTACTTTCGTCGATGACGGCGTGAGGACGGTTTCTGGCGAGCGGGAGTTTAAGCGAAGCTACCAAACCACGCAGCGAAGCGACGCCGCGATGATAATAAAAAAATGAAAAACGTGAAGTATTCGCGCCCAGAGTTACTGCGCGTAAACGCCCCTATCTGCGGTGCTTTCGATGATGCTACGCGAGGACGTGCGCGAGGACCGCGGGCAGGTCTACGGCCTGGGCGTGCATATGAATCTCGCAAAAATACCCATACGAAAGCTTCACCGCGCATTTTGGCTTTACGGCTGCGCCCGATAACGTAAACGCCGTGCTAGGGCGAGATAAAATCAAACATCGCCGAGCTAAAAAGGCGGCGCGGACATCCAGCGCTATCTGCAAATTCTAAAAAAATCAGCCCTCGTAAAAATGCGCCAATCCTACGTTCAGGGCGAGTTTTGGACGCGCGCGGTCATGCGCGAGCTGGTTTTTGGCGATGAGGTTTTGAGCCTGGACGAGTACGAAAAGGCGGTAAATGCGCTCACCGAGCAAGACGTAAGAGACGCGGTGAAGCTCTATCTGGATGAGAAAAACATCGTGATAAGCGTAAATAATCCCGCCTCGGCGAAGTAAAATTTGGCTTTTAGTTGCCTGAGGACTGTTAATTGAAGCTCAATTTGCCTCTCGCCAAATAAATTTTGAGTTAAATCCTCTCAAATTTAACTCAAATTCCCCTGACATTTTATCTCCTTTTATCTATTTGCTTTGTAAATTTGAGTTTGAGTCTGATTTGCTTCGGTTGCTATCTACGTAAATCACCTGAGCCATGCCCTTTTTGGCTCTACCTATGGCGCTCTTGATCCCGTCTCGTTTTTTTCCATTTCGTTTGCCCATTTGATAAAAAGCTCTAATGTCTTTAAACGTAGCATTTTGATCAGGGCAATGCGGATCATAGAAATTTATTTCTTTGTCAAATCTTCTATCTTTTTTCGGATCTATCGGCTTTTGGTTTGTATTGCAAAAGACCTTCATGATATAAGCACTCGGTACATAAGTGCTCATATTTCTTGTTTTTTTGCGTAACTTCGCTTCGCCTTCTTCGTCTATACCTTTATTCATTTTTATAGATATAGTTTTTCTTTATAATCAATCCATCCCTTGCGCTTTTTTTATAGCACTCCTCATACGCCTTCTTTAGTTCCTCTTTCGTAGGTTGCCCTACGACGTCGTATTTTAAAAGAAGCTTTAGCATAGGTTCGTAGTTTGGGATAGTATCTAGCAAGATATATAAAGATCGCATAAAGTCGGAATCGTCTCTTAGTCCGTGAAAAAAACGTATTTGGATGATCGTCTAGTTTTGGTCTATACCCGCTAGCAAGGGCAAGTTCGGTCATCTCTACGTAGTTATGGGTTACTATATATCCTATCGGATCGTTTACGTCTTTGGATTCTTTATTGACTTGGTAATTATCTCGATATACTATCTTTACGTCGTCTCCGTCTATGATAAGTTTTTCGATATTGTAGTAAAAAGGAGTTTTTCTATACCACTGTACCGCCTTTACTTCATCAAATTTAACCCCGCTATCAAGCAAGAGCTTAGCGGTCTTTGTAGAGTTGTTTTCTATGGCGTAGGCCAGGGGCGAGAGTTTGTAGTTATCTTGCGCGCGAGCGTTTGCACCCATATCTATAAGCCTTTTTGCCGTGGCTTCGTCGTCGTAAAAGCTAGCGTACATCAAAGGAGTAACGCCGTCTATTAGTGGAGAGTCTATGCTAATGTTATTATCTTGCATAAATTTACAAATGTGATCCGTTTGTTTTGATTTTTAAAAGTTTGCGGAAATGTTTCCGCAAATGCGTCGTCCTTTATCTGCTTATCTATATCCCAATATCTAAAAAGCAAAGTCGTCTATCTCCTCTTGCGTTACGTATTTGCTTAGCTCCGAACCGGGGATTATCTTAGTATCGGCAGTGACTACAAAGCGAGTGGGGCTGATAGCTTTTTCGTAAATAAAAATTTACGAAAACGATGAGGCAAAGAGCGGAGAGGCCAAGTGCGAGTTTGTTCACATTATCCCTTAAGTCAAATTTGCGAAATATTAGCCAAAGGGCGGTTAACGTGAGTGAAATTTGGAAAATGTAGGGGAGTAACTGGGCGGGTTATCTTAGCCGTTTTAGGCGCGTTTTTTTGAAATTTTATAAATTTTCGAGCTTGCGTTTTGGCTGAAATTTTTATCCACGATCTCGTCTGCCGCCGCTTTCGCCCAGGCTTCGTCGAAGCTTTGTCCGTTTAAATTTGCGCTGCTGGAGTAGAGCCAGTCAAATTTACGTAAAAACTCCTCGTGAGCGCACTCTTTCACGACGCGCACGGCGGTGCCGTTCGGGTACAAAAACGTCGTTTTCCTCGCACGGCGCACTCAATTTTAAACTTTAGCCGGCACGCGAGCGAGATTTTTTTAACTCGCTACCTTTCGCCGTCGTTATGAGGCAGGGTTTGTCCTCCGCTCGGCGTTTGAGTGCGTTTATCTCGCGAAAATCCTTACTCAAAAATCCCGCCGTCGTATCGGTCTGTGCCAAATAGATCATCTCTCCTCCAAATTTACGCCTTTTTTTCCTATCTTTAGCCAGCAAAAAAATATGCACGAGATAATGAGCGTAAAGCCCGCAAAAATCAAGAAACACGAACTCCGTCCCCAGCCAAAAATAGGCAAACGCCGCCGCGCTAACGGGCTCGATGCACGCTATCATGCTCGCCCTGCTTGCGCCTATTATCTTTAGCCCCGTCATGTAGAAGCTAAACGCGCATATCGTGCCCAAAATCACCACTGCCGCAAGCGCCGCAAAGCCGTCCGCGTCGCTCACGCCGCCCTAGCTGCCAAACCCGCGTGTAAAGCGCAAGCGCACCGCCGCCGATGACCATGCCCCAGCCTACAATTTAGCGCGACGGGGTATTTTTGATTTAGCTTCGTGGGGATGAGGCTATAAATCACTACACCAAGCGCGCTAATGAGACACCAAACCAGCGCCTCCGCGCTGATAACCAGCGAGCCAAGATCGCCGTGGGTGGCGAGCAGCACGACGCCCAGCACCGCGAAAATGAGCGCGATGAGCTCGACCTTTTTAGGTGCGCGCCGCTGTAAAAAGCAAACGACGGCAAGGATGAGCGCGGGCGCGGAGTACTGGATCACGGTCGCGACGGCGGCGTTTGAGAGCTCGACACCGCAAAAGTACGAATACTGCGTCATCATAAGCCCAAAAAACGCGTAGATGAGCAGCTGCGGCAACAGCGCGCGATCTTTTAGCGGTGCGAGGGCTAGGCGCGGCGAACGCGCTAAATAATACGCCACCATCGCAAGCCCGGCGAGGCCTAGGCGGTAGGGCACGAGCCAGTCGGCGCTGACGCCCTTTTGCGTGAACAGATACTGCCCGCAAACACTGCTAAATCCCCATAATGCGCCGCCAAGAAGCGTGATGAAAAACGCCGAAAAATTCTGCTCTGTGATCTCATTTGCCGCCTTAAATGAAAGCCAAAGTATACAAGCTTATGCTTAGCTGGGGTTAAATTGGACGAGGGCTGACGGGGCGAAGCTAAATTTTGATTAAGCTGTGTTAAACGATGAAAACTATAAAATTTAAAAAAACAAAAAAAGGAGAAAAATTTGGGGCAAAAACGACTTTTTACGGTTGTATTTTTTTCTGCGCTTGCGTGCTGTTTTTTTATCGGCAGTCGGATACTTTGCTTTTGGCGTTTTGGCGAAAGTTTTCATGCCTTTATCAAATTGCCGTGCGCCTTTGCTTCCAAGACCCCAAATTTAGCCTCGCCATGTTCGCGCCCGCGTTCATTTTTGTCTCTTTACATCGCGCTGGTTTCGCAAAATTGATTTTTTTGATTTTACTTGGAGTGCCTCGGCAAATGTTTTCGGCGGGCCAGCTTCCAGGTTGCTTTTAGATGCGCTACTTTTTGCATTTTCGCTGATTGCAAGACTAGAGGAGCGATATTTTTACGTTTTTCGTTTCGTTTGGCGCTTTTAGAGCTCGCTTTGTGGGCTTATCACGGCGATAATTTCGAGGGATATTTTTAGCATTTACGTCCCGTGCGCGCAGATTTTTGCTCGTATTTTGCGTATGTTTTGATTTTTTTGTGCCTAAGCGCGGCGAAAGCAAATGCAAAGCTACTAGAAGAGCTAAGCGCGAAAAAGGATTTAAGCGAGCCCGAAAAAAACTCGCCAAAGAGGCGCTAGAGCGGCTCGCAAACTCGCCAGGTACAGAAGAAGCGTTGCTGCAAACAAACCTTATCCGCATGAAAATGAAGCAAAGAATGCCGCACGGCTTAAACGGTATGATTTTAGCCGTTTAAATTGAGCGTTTCTCGCGTCAAACGGTCCAATTTACAAGCTTTACGCCTAGCCTAAGGGCGCGATAAAATCCGCCTGAAAAAAACGCAGCCGTTTGGCGAGTCCTAAGCAAAATGAACGCCCACAGCTGCCTACAAATCTGTATAATAAGATATGCCGACATCATCATACCAGAAATTTGCAATGCCAAAGCCGATCATTTCATAGTAAAAAAATAGCTCAAATCTTATCTGCATCGTAAACTCTCGCGTCGGCCGATAAGTGTGCCATATCCAATAGCCGGAGAAAAAATCATTAAGTCCGCCAAATACCAAAAAGCATACGATAAGCGCAAATAAAATAATGCCTTGCGAAAGCGCTTGGGCGTTGCTTTTGTTTTTCCTCAAGCCTGCCGGTAATTCCGCTAGCTACGCCGCTAAGCCCCGCAAACACCAAACAAACTAGCATAAAAAAAGCATAAATAACTAAGATGAAACGCCGCCACGTCGCCAAAGGCGGTTTTAGTCTGCGCCGTATTTATAGCAGGATAAAAATCCGCCATAAATGTCGTAAAGTCTCTAAAAAAACCGCGTGAGCGGACAAGATGTCTTCGGGCACGATAAATAGGCTCAAAGCGGCCAAAATATAAACAATCAAGCTAAATATAAAAAGCAAATTTGATTTTTGCGAACGGATAGTTTTTAATCTTGATTTTAGTCTTATCATTTTTCTTGCTTTATATTTTGATCGCAAACGACGCAAGCGTGAATCTATAGAATTTTAAATTCCGTGCGCATTTCAGTGTGATTTTGCAGTTAGCACCTGAAGTAGCATTCAGCTAAATTTAGAACGCAAATTTTGCCCCTCAATTTGAGCTGGATTTTTCGAACGTCAAACTTTGGCGGCTACATTCGACGCGCAAATTTGACGATTTTAGTTTCTTAGTCTCACTCGCCGCCTAAATACTCCTGCAAGCTTCTTACTTCAAGCGCGCTGCCGTCTTGTACGCTTTTTTTAGCGACTTGGTGCCGCTAGAGCCGCCGACATCGTCGTGAAATACGGAATCTTAAATCGCATGATATTTTGTCTGATTTTCTTGCCGTCCTCGCTGTTTGACTTGCTGTCGCTGGTGTTGATAACAAGCGCGATGTCGCCGTTTTTGAGCTTATCCTCGACATTTGGTCGACCTTCGCTGATCTTATAGACGAACTCGCTCTCTACGCCCGCGTCATTTAGAAATTTTATACGTTCCGCCCGTGGCGATGATTTTTAAAGCCAAGGCTTATTAGCTCGTGCGCCAATTTGCGGCGTATTTTTTTATCCGCATCGGCAAGAGTTAAAAAAAGACTAGGCTCGCTAGTAGGAAGCGAGTTGCTCGCAGCGATCTGGCTTTTAGCAAAGCTTTTGGCAAAGCTCTCGGATATACCCATGACCTCGCCCGTGCTTTTCATCTCAGGCCCCAGGATCAGATCCGCGCCAGAGAGTTTGTTAAACGGAAATACCGCTTCTTTTTACGCAGACGTGGTTTTTCACGCGAGGCTTGAGTATGCCGCGCTCCTCGTAAACTGCGCCGTAGTTGTCGTGACATTTAAGCGCCTCGCGCAAATCGCCCCTGCCACATTACGCGCGTGGCGACCTTTGCCATCGGTACGCCCGTCGCCTTGCTAACAAACGGCACCGTTCGGCTAGCGCGCGGGTTTACCTCGATCATGAAAAGTTCGTTCTCGTAGATGGCAAACTGGATATTCATTAGCCCCTACGACGCCCAAATTGAGCGCGATGTCGCGGGTTTGGTTTTCTACCTTTTCGATCATCTGCGCGGTCAAACGTAGCGGAGGCAGTATGCACGCGCTGTCGCCGCTGTGGATGCCCGCCTCCTCGATGTGCTGCATCACGGCGCCGATATAGACGTCCTTGCCGTCGCTGATCGCGTCCACGTCGAGCTCTACGGCATCTTGTAAAAATTTATCGATCAGCACGGGCGAGTGGTTGCTGACCTTGACCGCCTCGCTCATGTATAGGCGCAGCTCCTCGTCGCTATGCACCCGTCTCATCGCGCGCCCGCCTAGCACGTAGCTAGGGCGCACGAGCACCGGATAGCCGATAGCCGCGGCCTTTTCTAGCGCCTCTTTTTCGCTTGTAGCGGTGTCGTTTCGCGGCTGTTTGACGCCGATTTTTAGAGATAAATCGCTCAATTTCTTTCTATCCTCGGCGATGTCGATCGTGCGTGCACTGGTGCCGATGATTTTTGCACCCGCTATGCTTAGGCGTTTGGCGAATTTTAGCGGAGTCTGGCCGCCAAAATGCACGATCACGCCGTCTGGGTTCTCGTGCTCGATCACGGCTCTAACGTGCTCAAAATCAATCGGCTCAAAATACAAAAATATCGCTCGTATCGTAGTCGGTGCTAACGGTTTCTGGGTTGCAGTTGTACATTATAGTTTTGATGCCCATATCGCGTAACGCGTAGCTAGCGTGAACGCAGCAGTAGTCAAACTCGATGCCTTGGCCTATGCGGTTTGGCCCGCCGCCGATGATCATCACTTTTTTTCTCTTTTTGCGCCGAATTTGAGCTCAAATTTGACTCGGCACAATTTGACGCAAGATGCGGCAGCTTGGTGATATTCGTCGTCGAGTAGAGGTACGGCGTGAGTGCCTTAAACTCGCCCGCGCAGGTATCAACCCTCGTTGTATTCTAGGTTTATGCCCATTTTCTCGCGCGCAAAATAAATATCGTTTTTGACCCAGATCAAGGTTGTCTTTTAAACGTTTATCAGATGCGCGATCATCTTATCCGAAAAGCCCATCGTTTTTGGCCTCTCTTAGCAGCGGCTCGTCGTTTAGGATATCCATGTCGATGCGCTCTTCAAAGTTTAACGATCTGCCAATTTGATCCAAAAACCACGGATCGATCTTGCTCATCTCATGCACTTCAGCGACGCTAAGCCCGTCGCGAAACGCCTGCGCGATGTATAAAATGCGGCTTTCGTTCGCGTTTCTAAGCCCATAAACCAGCGCGTTTTTTTCTCCAAATTTACGAAGTTAAATCCGTAATAATCCTTTTTCCATCCCGCAAAGCGCTTTTTTTGGATGCTTTCCTTAAACGTCCTACCGATTGCCATCACCTCGCCCACGCTCTTCATCGCGGTGCCTAGATACGGGTTCGCGCCTGGGGAAATTTCTCAAACGTAAAGCGCGGGATCTTGGTCACGATGTAGTCGATGACGGGCTCAAAGCTAGCAGGCGTGCCGGTGATGTCGTTTTTGATCTCATCCAGGCTAAAGCCAACCGCTAGCAGCGTCGCGACCTTGGCGATCGGGTAGCCAGTGGCCTTGCTTGCTAGCGCCGAGCTACGGCTCACGCGCGGGTTCATCTCGATCACGATCATGCGGCCTGTTTTTGGATTTATAGCAAACTGCACGTTGCTGCCGCCCGTATCCACGCCGATCTCGCGTAAAAATTTTCAAAAGCTAGCGTCGCGCATTGCCTGATACTCTTTATCAGTTAGCGTAAGAGCCGGCGCAACCGTGATGCTGTCGCCCGTATGCACGCCCATAGGATCGAAGTTTTCGATCGAGCAGACGATAATGCAGTTGTCGTTGCGGTCGCGGATGACCTCCATCTCGTACTCTTTCCAGCCCTAGCAAGCTCTCCTCGACCATACTTTCATGTATCGGACTGGCATCCAGGCCGGTTTGGGCTAGTTCTTTCAAATTCGTCGATATTATACGCTACGCCGCTACCTGCACCGCCAAGAGTATAGCTAGCGCGGATGATGAGCGGAAAGCCGATGTTTGCGGCTGCGGCTAGCGCCTCATCCATGTCGTAGGCGTACTGGCTTTGCGGCAGGTCCATACCGATCTTTTGCATCGCCTTTTTAAACTCCCGCCTATCCTCGCCCCTTTTTTGATCGCTTGCGGGTTGGCACCCTAGAAATGTGACGCCGCCTAGCATATCCGCTTCGTATAGCTGCATCGCGACGTTTAGCGCGACCTGACCGCCCATCGTAGGCAGTATGGCATCGACTTTTTCTTTATCTATGATGCGCTTGATGCTCTCTTTGGTTATCGGTTCGACGTAGGTCGCGTCGGCGAAATCAGGATCGGTCATGATGGTGGCCGGGTTTGAGTTTATGAGTACGACGCGGTAGCCAAAGCTGCTTTTAGCGTCTTTGCAGCTTGCGTGCCACTGTAGTCAAATTCCGCACGCTTGGCCTATGACGATAGGGCCACCGCCGATGAGTAAAACGGTGTTGATGTCGGTTCTTTTTTTGGCATTATTTTTTTCCTTTGTTACGACGTATAGATACGAGGGTATTGTTATGTTTTACGTAGGGCTTTACGGCCGCGCTTTTTATATAGGCTCTCTTGGATCACGCCAGTGACCTTACCTACTGAAATTCCGCTGAAAAAAATATCCCGTCAAGCCTGCGCTCGTTACGACTTCGTCGCCCTCTTTTTGGATTAAGCCACTGGGGGATACATTTCACCGTTATTCCATCTTTGCTCCCGTGCGCAATGCCAGGGATCTTTTCATCGCCGATAGAGACGGCGAATATGCTTTTTGGATCGTTTTGAAGCAAAGCTAATGGATTTCCGTCCTTGTTCACGACGATACCCGCACTCTTGCCTTGATAAATTAGTCCGTAAATTTTCAGACTCGTCGTAGCCGTCAAATTTATCCAGCCAGACCTTGTCGTAGTCGCTGATATTTACGTAGCTAAGAGCCCGTACGAGCTGGACTCTAGGCTCGTATGCGGTCGAGTTTTTGTCAAGCAAAATTTCATTTAGCTCCTTTGCGAAGCTTGAAAGCAATGCTGCCGATTTTTTTCTAGCTCAGCATTTTTGAGCGCGAAGTTGCTTTATCTCCTCGCTCTGCCTAAAATGCTCGTTTACGGTATCTTTTACAAATTTGACGGCATCGTCGTAGGCGGCAACAATGCGACTATTTAAATTTACGATGTAGCTAGAAACGAGTGCGCCCTTGTCAAGCGAAAAATATCAATGCACCGACAAGAGCGACGAATAAAAATTTTACTCTTCATTTACGAGTTGTTGTAAAAATTTAATCTCCTCAAGAGCCTTGCCGGTGCCTCTGGCTACGGCTAGCAACGGATCGTCCGCAACGAAAACTGGAAGTTTTACGATATCGCTTAGATACTTATCAAGCCCGCGAATCAGCGCTCCGCCTCCGGTTAGCACAATACCGTTTTTCTACGATATCGCCGGCAAGATCGGGTGGCATCATCTCAAGCACGGTTTTTTTAGGGCGTCGGCGATCTCTTTTAGCGGTTCGCGCATAGCCTCGCGCACGTCTTCGCTAGTTAGCTCCACGCGGCTTAGCAGACCGCTGATTTGGTCGCGGCCTTTTACGACGATGCTAAGCTCCTCAGGAAGCTGAATCGCCGAACCGACGGAGATTTTGATATCCTCGCCCGCCCGCTCGCCGATTAGGAGGTTGTATTTTTCTTTTATATAGTTTACGATACTCATATCGATCTTATCGCCCGCTGTGCGGATAGACTTGCTGATGACTAGACCGCCAAGAGATACAACGCCGATCTCAGTCGTACCGCCGCCGATATCGACGACTAAATTACCTTGCGGTTCGCGCACGGGTACGTTTGCTCCGATAGCCGCAGCCATAGGCTCCTCGATCAAAAAAACACTTCTCTAGCCCCGGCGCTTAGCGCGCTCTCGCGCACGGCTTTACGCTCGACTTGAGTTAGACCGTAAGGCACTGAGATGATGATGCGAGGGCGCAGGAAGCTCTTTCTGCGGTGAGTTTTTCGATGAAATATCGGATCATCTTTTCTGTCATATCAAAATCCGCGATAACGCCGTCTCTCATCGGACGGATCGCCCTCGATGTCGCCCGGAGTTTTACCCACCATCTCTTTTTGCTTCGTGTCCGACGGCTAATATTTTTTTGCTTGCCGTATTTTTTTCGCGTTGTACTGCAACGACCGACGGCTCGTTTATGATGATGCCTTTATCTTTTACTAGAACTAGCGTATTTGCCGTGCCCTAGGGTCGATACCCATATCGCTTGAAAAATCCTATTAGTTGGTCTAAAATCATCTGTATCCTTATGCGCTTATTTTTATTATTTTTTTACGAAAATCGGCTTTTTCTTTGCCGTTTACAACCTCTTTGGTGATCACCACGTCGTAGCCCGCAAGCTCCGGCAGTTCGTACATTATATCTGTCATCACCTCTTCCATTATACTTCGCAGCCCCCTAGCGCCCGTTTTTTTCGCTCGATAGCTAGCCTTGCGATCTCTTTTAGTGCTTCGTCGTCACATTCACCCGCCCCTATCTATCGCGAAAAGCTTTTTGGTATTGCTTCAAGATCGCGTTTTTTTGGGCTCGGTTGAAAATCCGCACCATATCATCCTCGGTGATTTTTATTTAACGTAGCGACAACGTGTAACCTACCGATAAGCTCAGGAATCAGTCCAAAATGCACCAGATCGTCGCTCTCTAGTGCGTCTAGCAAATTTTTCCCTATCGTCTTTAGAGCGTTTATCTTGACCAAATCCCAGCACGTTTTTTTCCGATCCTGCGCTCGATGATGTCAGCCAGGCCGTCAAACGCGCCGCCGCAGACAAAGAGGATGTTTGAAGTATCTATCTGGATAAATTCCCTGATTAGGGTGCTTTCTGCCGCCTTTTGAGGGATATTTACGAGGCTACCCTCGATGATTTTTTTAAAAGCGCCTGTTGCACGCCCTCGCCGCTCACGTCGCGCGTGATCGAGCGGTTTTCGCTCATTCTGGCGATCTTATCTATCTCATCGACGAAAACTATGCCCCTGCTCGGCGCGCTTTACGTCGCCGTCCGCGGCCCTGCAAAAAGGCGGGTCAGGATATTTTCCACGTCTTCGCCGACGTAGCCAGCCTCCGTTAGGCTCGTCGCGTCGCAGATAGCGATAGGCACGTCTCAGAATTTAGCCAGAGTCTGCGCCATCAGCGTCTTGCCGCTACCGGTAGGACCGACTAGCAAGATATTTGATTTTGAGATCTCCGTATCATCCTCGATCTCGCCTTTTTCTAGCAAATTCTTTTGTAGTGATTATAAACGCCGACACTAAAGACCTTTTTTAGCTTTATCTTGGCCAATTACGTAGTTATCCAGCACCGCCTTTAGCTCTTTTGGCGTCAAATTTTGATAGTCTCTAGTTCGCTCTTCTTTTTTCCTGCTCGCGGTTTTCTTCGCCGTAAAGCACCTTGTAAGCGGCAGTGATGCAGTGCTCGCATATAAACGCAGTCCCGTTTATATCGGCCAGTAGCCTCCTATCGGCAGACTCTCACCTCGCTGCAAAAATTACATTTTCTCGCCATTATTCTCTTCCTTTTGCTAATGGGATACCGCGCTTGGTGCTTAGGATAAATTCCACATTTTTTCGCACCTGTTCTATTTGCGCGCCCGCTAAAAGCTCGCTAGCCGCGGCTTTTAAATCCCCGCTTTTTCTAAATAAGAAATCTATACGCCCTATTTATCTCTTCGACTGCGTCTTTATCGAACCTGCGCCTGATACCGACTCAAATTGAAGCTTCTGATATAGGCTCGGTTGCCCTCTGCTAGGGCAAAAACGGCACGACGTCCTGAGATAGCGCGCTAGCACCCGCGATCATGCAGCTCTCGCCCACTCTCACGAACTGATGTATCGGCGTCATACCGCCCACGACGCTATAGTCTCCCTAGCTCCACGTGACCGGCTAGAGTCGCGTTGTTTGCTAGGATGACGCTGTTTCCTATGATGCAATCGTGCGCTACGTGGCAGTAGGCCATGATAAATGCGTTATCGCCGATACGCGTGATCCCGTCGCCTTTGTGCGTGCCTGAGTTTATCGTGCAAAACTCGCGGATCGTCGCGTTTTTTACCGATACGAACGCCAGTGTTTTCCTCGGCGCGGTAGCTCACGTCCTGCGGGATGTCGCCCACGATGGCGTAGCTGTAAACTTACCGCCCTCGCCGATATGCGTATCGCCCACGATCCTAGCGCCTTGTTTTTACGAGTACGCCGTCGCCCTAGCACGGCGTCTTTGCCGACGTAGGCATAGGCCTCGATCGTTACGTCCTCGCCGATCTTGGCACCGTCCTCGACGACGGCTTGCGGATGGATATTTCTCATTTTGGCTCGCTTATTTATCTACGATCATAGCTTTTTAGCTCGGCTTCGCACGATAGCGTGCCGTCCACGTAGGCTTCGCCTTTTTAGCACCCAGATGTTGCCTTTGTGTTTTAGCACTTCGAGGCGGTACTCGAGCCTGTCGCCGGGGCGTATAGGGATGGCGAAATTTCGCCCGTCGATGCTCATAAAATAAACGACTTTATTTTTCGATACCCGCTTGATGTTCGTCGCTCATGCTCTTAAACGCGAGTACGCCGCCTGCTTGCGCCATACCCTCGATGATCATGACGCCGGGATATATCGGGTGGCCCGGGAAATGCCCCTGAAATACGGGCTCGCCGATCGTTACGTTTTTGTACGCAACGATGTGTTTGGCGGGCTCAAGCTCGGTAACTCGGTCGATTAGCAGAAATGGATATCTGTGCGGGAGTATTTTTGGATTTCAACGATGTCGATCACTTTAAACCTTGTGAGTGTAAATGTAAAGCCGATTTTTAGCCAATTTCTGCTAAGAAAAAGATTATTGATTTGGCCGTGGCAAAATTTAGCCTCTACCTCTCCGCGCCCGTTTTTTTATCTCGAGCACGCCAATCGGCTCAAATTGCGCCACCAAAAACCTCGCGACTATCGTTATAAAGCCTCGTCTTTAGCGTAGATTTCGTACCCTGCCCGCGCGAATTTTGTCCAGCACGATTATAGGATTTTTGGCTCAAATTCTCCGCACAGCTCACGGCGGATTTCTAGCTCGCGAGGTACGGCGATAGGGCCGGCGGCAAAGCTCGTTTACGCTAGCGAAATTTTCGCCCGAGAGCTCGTTAAATCGGCTAAACTTAGCAGCATCACGCCGTCTCGCAGCTCGTCGCAAATTTGCGCTGTCTCGCTCACGCTAATTTGACGTTTTCGCGCTTAAAATGCGAGTAAAGTAGAAAATACGACGGCACGACCGAGCCGCCAATTGACGTAGGCGCGTAGCAGGCGGTAGTTTAGAAAAATATTTGCGCGACAGATGAAATTTCACGCCAGCAGCCTCGCACTCGCGCACCTTTTCATAAAGCTCCAGACGCTCTTCGATGCCTCCTGGCATCACTCGCCCGCCCACCTCGCTCATCAGCTCGCTAAGCGGCAGTTTTTGCGCCCTCGCGCCGCTTGCTAAGCCCGAAAAATACAGCCGCAATAGTTTTTGATGATAGAGTTTATCTTTTTAGCGAGCTCAAACTGCGTGTTCGTGCTCGCCGCCCGCGCGGTAGTCCACGGCAAATGTTTCGAGGCCGTATTCGCTAGCGGCCTTATCTAGTGCGCTTTTTTTAGCTGCGAGAAGTCCTTTTTCGGACTCATCAGCAGCGTTGTGGTGATAGATTTTTCGCCCAGCTCGAGCGCTTTTTTAGCCGAATTTCCCACGCGAAAATCAAAGCAGTACGCGCAGCGCTTGCCCTTTTCAGGCTCGTTTTCAAGCCCCTTTGCGCCATCTAGCCACGCCTCGTATTCGTATTCGCCGCAGATGAGCTCGACCCCTAGCTTTTTCGCAGCTCCTTTTTACGTCGCGAAACCTCATCATAAACTCGCTGTACGGGTGGATGTTGGGATCGTAGAAATAGCCAACCAGACGCTCGTGCGGACGGTCGGCGCGCAGGCGTTGCAGGAAATAGTGGCTGTCGACGGAGCAGCAGATGTGAACTAACATTTTATCTTTTCTACGGCTTGTCTCGCGGATACTTTTTTTGCGGAGTTTGCTAAATGTAGCTCGGCGGACTACTTGTCCAGCCTACGCAAAATTTCTTTAGCTTCACAACCTCAAAAATTATCTCGCGATACCGCGCCTTTTTATTTTTAATGTATGATGCCGCAACCCGACACGGTCGCACCCAATAAAAAAATTATCCAAATATACTATTTTTGTCTTGAATATTTTGCCGATTTTTACTAACTTTAACTGCAATTTTCATTAAAGCTAGCAGCTTAAATTTGAAAAACGCGCAGCGTGCTAAATTTTGACTAAACCAAACTGAAGCGCCGTCAAGATGCAGGTCTCGGTGCGTAAAAACTTTCGAGTTAATTTCGGCACGTTTGAGCGTAAAGTCAAGGCGAAGTATTTTTGAGATGGATTTGAATGTTGTGCAGAGATCTAAGTCAAGGCTAGACAAGTAGTCTGCCGCAGACTTAGTACTCAAACTCATTCAAAAGACGCTCAAAAAGACGAGCCGCCAAATGGTAACGTAATCACTTAAAGAAATCTGTGATTTTCTCTTCACACTCCCCTGACGCTGCCGCCAATTTACTCTCAAACTGCGATCTATTAAACGTCCGCTGACGCTTAGCCAGCTGTGCCGTGTGCGTACAGATGAGCTCTTCTAGCTCAGCCTCGGTTTTTGATCTCGCCTCGCAAAAACTCGCCGCACTCTTTTAGTCCGACCGAGTTTAGCGGCTTTTGGTCGCTGCGGATATCTCGCAAACAGCCCGCGCGCCTCATCCAGTAAACCCTGCTCAAACATCGCCCTAGTGCGTTCTTTAATGCGTCCTCTTAGCTCGTCCCTATCCCAGCTAAGCTCGAAAATCGCCAATTGACGCGACGGGGGCTAGGGTGTTTTTGCGCAGATACGCGCTCACGGCCTCGTCTCGCCCGCTAGAGCGCAAAAACGAGTAGATGTCAAACCACTTTTGCAGTCGGTAGGTGTCGTTTGCGCTAAATTTGGCGGCAAATTCGGGATCGAGGCTTGAAACTAGCTCGTAATTTGAGAGTTTGATAGGCCGCTTTCACGCGCTCAAACTTTGGGCGTGAGACCCGATAAAAGCGCCTTTAGATAAAAATCCGCTGCCGCCGGTTATAAATAAATCTTTGCCGTTTTTGCGCAAATTCGCGAGCCGTTTTATAAATATCAAAAACATCCCGACGTCAAAATGTTCATCGGGCATCAGCAGATTTACCCCAAAATGCGGCACTGAGGCTAGCTCGTCCGCGCTGGGTTTAGCGCTAGCGATATCGATAAACGTTATAAACGCAAAGTGAATCAAGACTCAGAATCACTCCGTTAACCCGCTTGCAAGCTTTAGCGCGAGCGCCGTTTTACCGCTAGCCGTGGTGCCGATGATGGCGAGTTCTTTCATAAAAAAATGCCTTAAAATTCGTGAATCTACTCAACTCTATCACAATTTACGCTTTTATAAGATAAAATAAAGCAAAAATTTTCAGGAAGATTATGCAAAAATTTATAAATATTTTTAAAAGATATTAACGAACTGATCGTCTTTAAACACTCGATTTTTCGCGCTACCTTTTATCTTTACCGCGATGATAACGGCGAGCGCGCAGGTAAACGGCACGGCTTGGTTTGGCTGGAAGCTGCTTATTTTGGGCGTTCTTTGCGCAGTTTCGGCGCGAAATTTCGCGATGGCGTTTAACCGCTACAAGGACGAGGACATCGACAAACTAAACCCGCGCACGGCAAATCGCCCGAGCGTAGACGGGCGTATCGGCAGGACGAATTTGGCAAATTTCTTTATCGCCGCAAACGCCGCCATCTTCGTGCTTGTCGCCCTATCTCGTAAACGATCTTGCGTTTTGGCTGAGCTTTCCGATCCCTAGCCGTACTTGGCGGATATTCGCTTTTTAAGCGTTTTTAGCGAGCTAGCGCACCTAGTTTTAGGCCTCTCGCTAGGTCTTGCGCCGATAGCTGGAGCCGTCGCCGTTGCGGGCGAGATACCGCTTTTTAGCGTGCTGCTCTGCCTTGGCGTGATGTTTTTGGGTGGCGGGATTTGACCCTGCTTTATTCGCTTCAGGATATCGAATTTGACCGCGAGCACGGGCTTTTTTTAGCATCCCTAGTGTTTACGGCGAAAAGGCTACGATGTTTATCTCGGCGATCTTTCACGCCACGGCCGTGATATTTTTGGTTGCTTTTTGCGTGGGCGGGAGGGCTTGGCGCGGCGGCGTATGCTGGCATTTTTGCTCTGCGGTGGCATCTTAGTTGCCGAACACCGCATCGTTAGGCGAGATTTTAGCAAGATCGACCGCGCGTTTTTCACGCTAAACGGCTATCTGGGCATACTTTTTTTCGTTTTCGTTTGGGCTAGCCTATGAGACTGGTTCCAGCAATTTAGACATAGTTTTTTTGAGGAAATCGGCGAGCGAGAGAGTGATTTTTTTGCGCGATCTCGACAAACTAAGCGGCAACGAGGACGATCCGCTGGGAGCATGGATGAAGCGCGCCAAAGCAAAGGGCGACACGAAAGAAAGCGATCAGGTGATACTAACGCTACTTGTCGAGCTTCACCGCAAATTTGACGAGCTAAACGCCTATAAAAAAATGAAAAATCGATAAAACTAGAGCTTGCTCAATCTAGCGCGCTTGACGGGATAAATTTTGAGTAATTTCAGGATAAAAAGAGGCTAACGTTAAAGAAGGTGTGGGCTACTACGGACGCATTTTTTTATGCCTATTTTTCCAAAGCGAGACGTGGCGATATTTTTTTGAAGCGCTAGATGAAAAAAACCGCCAAAAATCACGCGCATAAACGAGAGCGACGAGAGCGACTACAACGGCTACGTGACAGCCAGAGAGCGCGCCATGATAAGAGAACTAAAGGAGATGAACGATGAGTAACGATTTGATAATATTTGTCATTTTCGGGCTGATTTTGACAGTGCTTTTTCGTGCTGGTTTTTATAAAAGATTTAGAGGCGGCAGGAAATTTTTCAAGATACGAAAAAAAGCGATCGAAAGCCTAATGCAAGAGCTTCACGCCGTAAAAAAACAGGTTGCAAAGTAGCCAAAGCGAGCCGGCCGAATTTGACGTAGTGCAACTAGAAAACAACCTCGAACAGCGTCTAAATGAAAAATAAATCAAAAATAACTCCGATAATAAACACCCTCCAAGGCATCGAAAGCTCGATAGATAACTTCCAAAGCCAGCAGCAAGATAGGCTATTTACGCTTGAAGAGCGCACCAAAAGCATCAGCAAGATCTCGGCTCCAAACGGCGAGGACGACGAAAAGCGCATCGTGCAGATGTATAGCGAAGGCAAAAAGCGTCGAAAAGCATCGCAAAAGAGCTGTGCGTAGGCGTCGGCAAGGTCGAGCTGACGCTAAAATTGCGGGAGCTGATTTAGTGTTAAAACCAAGGCGCGAAATATAAAAAAATAACATTATTTTTCATACGCGAATTTTAAAAAAATTTAAAGCTTAACTTCCTATAATGCCTTCTAACCAAATCAAAAATTAAATGGTTTTGATAAAAATTTAGGGGCGAAAAATGTTAATAGACGGGCACGGACGGACGGTTGATTATCTGCGTATTTCGGTCACGCAAAGATGCAACTTTAGATGCAAATACTGCATGCCTAAAACTCCGTTTAGCTGGGAACCGAGGGAAAAATTACTGAGCTTTGAGGAGCTGTTTTTATTTGTCAAAGTCTGCTTAGACGAAGGCGTAAAAAGATCCGTATTACTGGCGGCGAACCGCTACTGCGCAAGGACTTGGACAAATTTATCGCGATGATAAACGAGCACAATCCCGACGTAGATCTAGCCATCACGACAAACGGCTTTATGCTCAAACACTACGCAAAAGCCCTAAAAAACGCGGGTTTAAAGCGCATAAATATGTCGCTTGATAGCTTAAAAACAGAAAAAGCCACTTTCTCGCGCAAAAAAAGCGTCTTGCACGAGGTTTTAGCGGGCCTTGACGCTGCGCTTGAAGCCGGGCTAAAAGTCAAGCTAAACACCGTCGCGCTAAGAGGCGTAAACGACGATGAGATCGTCTCTTTGCTAGAGTTTGCGCGCTCTATGGGTTGTCAAATTCGCTTTATCGAATACATGGAAAATATCCACGCAAATGACGAGCTAAAAGGCATGAAATCGGCCGAAATTTTGGACGTCATCGCGCAAAAATATCGTTTTACTGCGGCTGAAAAAATCCCGACCAGCCCAGCTAGCATCTACCGACTAGAGGACGGTTACACCTTTGGCGTCATCGACCCGCACAAGCACGACTTTTGCGAGAGCTGCAACCGCATACGCCTCACGGCCGAGGGGCATCTCATCCCGTGCCTGTATTTCGAGGATGCGATGAGTATAAAAGATGCCGTTAGAAAGGGCGATATTGCGGGCGCTAGCGAGATATTGCGACAAGTGTTGCAAAAATAAGCCAAAAAGAAAACAAATGGGCGATCGGCGCTCAAAACGAGACCTCAAGCCGCGCCTTTTACCAAACAGGCGGCTGAATGAGCTAAACGTATGCCAAATTTGACGTAAATTTAGCCTGCTTTTTAAATTTGAATCAAATTTAGCTAAGTCCAAATTTTCATATTTTTTTACCCATAAATTTACAGCCGTTTTTTTCTACTAAAGGCCACTCAAATTTGACGTAAAATCCGCCTAACTCCATAAAAACCACCCTTCAAATTACGCTATAATCGCCCGAAAATTTAAAAGGCGAAATTTGAGTTTAAACCTGGTCGAGAGTTTTTTTGAGTATCCAAGGCGAAGGCGCGAGCAGCGACCGTTTGGCGATTTTTCTTGCGCTTTGCGGGCTGCAATCTAAACTGCGCAGGCTTTGGCGTACGGGCCATTTCGCCCAAAACCGGCGAGACGCTAACTGGCTGCGACACGATCCGCGCGGTTTTTACGGGGCATTTTTTTCGTATCAAAAAAATCACCCGCACCGACGAACTCATAAAAAAATAACGCAAAAATTTGAGCGCAAAGTTTACGCCAAAAACCCATCATCGTCATCACCGGCGGCGAACCGCTACTGCATCACAAAAACCAAATTTTGCTAGATTTTTTAAATTTATGCGATCAGCGAGTGCTACGAGCCGCATTTTTGAGACGAACGGCACGATTGAGGTGGATTTTGCCAATTGAAATTTATAAAAAGTGCCGTTTTTGCCGTCAGCGTCAAGCTCGAAAAATAGCGGCGAAAGCGAAGCTAAGCGCATAAATCCCGTCGCGCTAAAAGCCATAAAAACACAACTCCGCAGGTAGTTTTTATAAATCGTCCTTGATAAAAAAAGCGTAGAAAACGGGTCGGCGATAGCGCAAATTTCGCGTATTTTTAGAGCTTTGCGACGCGGAAGTCTTTTGTATGCCGCAAGGTTATGATAAAATAAGCCTTGAGCAAAAACGCCCTATCCGTCGCGCAGTTTGCGATCACGCACGGCTTTAACTACTCCGATCGCCTGCATATCAGGCTTTGGGGTGCGAAAGAAGGGGTTTAGGGCGTAAACTTTAACCCGCAACTTTACGGCGCAAAAACGATAGAAATTTAATAAACGGAGCCAAGATGATAATAAGAAAAAAATGTTTAAAATTTGAAAAACGCTCACATCGTTAGATTTTTGTAGCTCAAAAACGCTGCAAAACCAGTATCCACGGGCACTCTTACAGGGCTGAAATACTACTTGAGTCAAATTTTCTCTCGATAATGCGGGAATGGTGTATGACTTTGGTCTGATGAAGCGTGACATCGGCTGCATCATCGATAGCTTTGATCACTGCACGACGATATTTAGCGGAGATAGTGCCGAGTATAAAAATGACCTCAAAAAGCACTCCGCTCGCTGGATCGAGATCCCGCTAAATCCCTCCGCAGAGCAGTTTTGTAGGATATTTTTCGTGATGATCGATAGGCTTTTAAAAACCACGCAGATGCAAAACGGAGAGCGCGAGGTGAAGCTTCACAGCGTCATCGTCCACGAGACCGACACGGGCTACGCGCAGTGCTTTAGAGAGGATGCGTATAACGCCAAAATGGGCGAGGTAAATTTAAACGAGATCGTCTTTTCCGAGGGCGTTAGAGCCGAGTGGGAGGACGCGGAGCTGTTTGAGAAAATCAAGCTAGGCAAAAAAATAGTAAATCCAAAGGAGGTCTAGCGCAAATGAGGAAAGTTTTTGCGATTTTTGACGCTGGCGGCGCTGTTTTTTTGGCGGTTGCGAGGAGAAAAAGGAGCCCGCATCGCTGGATCTTGGTGGCACTGTACCTAGCGACGTACCTATCGCGCAAAGCGACGCAAACGTAAGTATCGACGAAAATATGCCGCCCGAGCCGGTGCCTGAAAAATGAAATTTAACGAACACCTATCAGAGCTCTACGAGCTGGCGCGCTCCATCCACATCGGCCTTGCCTTTACGCTTTTAGCGCTCGTCGCGGCTCATTTTTTGCTTGATACACTTTCGGTGTAAATCGCTCGCCTACACTAAGCGCATCAGGCTATTTTTGCCCACATACTACGCGTTTTTTTAGCGGCGATGATGCTTACGGGGCTGCTTTTTGATGAGCGTTTTTTTACTTTTATCCGAGTTTCAAAGCTATCGTGATGATCGCGGTTTGGATGCTACTTATCGGGCTTGGAGCAATGGAGTTTAAGCGGCTAAAAAAAGGCGATAAAAACTAGAAATTTTGCCGATTTTAGAGCTAAAATGCGCCTAAAAATCGCGGCTGATTTTGTTTTGATACTCATTGCAAGCGGGGTGAGATGAAAATTTTTATATTCAAAAGAGGCCAAAATGAGCAAATCAGGCTTGAGGGCGAGGCGTTTTTACACCCTAAAGGCGCGGCGCGCTAAGGTAGGCGAGCGCATCGACGTGCGAAAGTGGACCGACGGGCAAAACCACATCTATGAAATCGTAAATTTGGACAAAAGGGGCGTGGAGCTAAACTTTGATATTTTTCGCACGACGTGGAGGCGCAAAACAGCGATCTAGCGCTAGCCTGGGCCGTCGTCGATCCAAAAACGGTTGAAAAAAACCTTGCCAAGCCTAAACGAAATGGGTGTTGGAAAAAAATAATCTTTTTTTACGGCGAGTTTTTCGCAAAAAAACTTTAAAGCTCGATTTTTTTCGCGACTGGAGCGTATTTTTGATAAGCTCGTGCGAGCAGTGCGGACGAAACGATTTGATGAAAGTGGAAATTTACAAAAAGCCTGGATGAGCTAGTTAAATTTTATCCAAACGTCGCTCTCGTCGACTTTGACGGTGAGAAACTGGACGGTTACGCGGGCAAGGAAATTTTCAACAATAGGACCTGAGGGCGGATTTAGCCAGAGCGAGCGAGAAGCAGTCGCTAAAACAATACGGACTAAGAGCAAAAAAATATTTTTGCGCTCGCAAACGGCGATTTTAGGCATAGCGGCTAAAATTTTGATTTAAATTTGATTTTTTTACGAAGTTTTTTTGTATAATCTCGCCTTACTTTAAATGAAAAATTAAAAAAATCAGACGATAAAAAGGACAAAAAAATGAAAAAAAGAAATTCATCCGAATTTGTTGAGTGCAAAGTAACTTGCGCTTGCGGCAACACCTTCACTACGAAGTCAAACAAAAAGCGAAATCAGAGTGGATATCTGCTCAGAGTGCCATCCGTTTTTCACGGGCAGCGAAAAGATCGTAGATAGCGCAGGCCGCGTTGATAATCTAAGAAAAAAATATAACTTAAAAATAATCCTTTGCTATATTTCGTTCCTACGCCGATAGGAAATGTAAGCGATATCTCGCTTCGCGCTTTGAGCGTTTTGCACGAATGCGAGATACTCTTTTGCGAAGATACCAGAGTCGCAAAAATCCCTCATAAACCTGTTAAATACGCGTTTTTGACGCAAATATAAATATACAGAAATTTATCTCGCTACACACGCATAATGAAGATGAATTTCTATCCAAAAATCGAGCTTGAAAGTTTTTGATAAAAAAACGTAGCGTTTTTAAGCGATGCAGGCATGCCCGGTATCAGCGATCCGGGAGCCGAGCTCGTAAATTTCTGCTATAAAAAAAACGGAATCGCGTATGAAGTATTAAGCGGTTCAAACGCCGCACTCTTAGCCGTCGTCGCAAGCGGACTTTGCGAGAAGGAATTTTGTTTTTCTAGGATTTTTTTACCAAACAACGGTAAAGAGCGAGCCGCGGCTATCCAAAATGCGCTAAATCTGCCTTTCCCGACAGTCATTTACGAAAGCCCAAAACGCATACTTTCGCTCATATTAGACTTTGCCGAGCTTGAGCCGGATAGAGAAATATTTGCCATAAAAGAAGCAACAAAGAAATGTGAAACTAAATTTAGAGCCACGGCAAGCGAACTCGCGCAAAAGCTACAAGAGGCAAATTTAAGCGGCGAGTGGTGCGTAGTAATACAGAAAAAAATCCGAATTTCTACCTTTGAGAAAATCACTCAAAACGATATTTTGGAACTTGAAATTTCACCCAAAGCCAAGTCTAAATTGCTAGCCAAAATCACAGGTCGAAACGCCAAAGAAATTTACTCCGAGCTCACCCGCTAAAACTTGCTCGTAGACTCAAACAAACAGCGAATTTATCCGAAAATTTAGCTAAATTTTACCGATTTTTAGCTATCATCAGACGATGATAATATACGGAAAACAGCTATTTTTTTGCACATCATAAAAAAACTATAAAAAAAGCGTCAAAAACGGTCTATCTCGCCAAAGAGTGCGACAAGGCGCTATTTTCACAGATCGTGGGCGTCGGCGCGCCGATAAAGCGCGTGGATAATCAAAAAGCCCAAGCTCTCGCACACGGCGGCAATCACCAAGGCTTTTTAGCCGAAGTTGAAGAGTTTGAGTTTAAAAAGTATCGACGAGATAAAAAAACAAAAATTTTATAGCAGTTTTATACGGACTTAGCGACGTGGGAAACATCGGCGCCATCGTCCGAACGGCGCATGCGCTAGGTTGCGGAGGCATCGTCGTAGTCGCTAAAGAAATTTAGCGATGGAAGGCGTATTGCGAGCTAGTAGCGGAGCGGCCTACGAGGCAAATATCGCTCTCGTCGAAGACGGTCTTAGCTTGCTAAACGAACTAAAAACAGGTCGGCTTTTAGAAATTTACGCCACGGCAAGTGGCGGCAAAAAACGCTCATGAGGTCAAATTTGAACCAAAAAAGTCGCGCTCGTCATGGGTAGCGAGGGCGAAGGATTGCACAAAAAAAGTCCTTGCCAAAAAGCGACGAAATAGTAGGAATAAAAAAATGAAAAAAACGACTGGGACAGCCTAAATGTCTCGGCTGCGTTTGCCATATTTTTGCGATAGGATTATAAATGAATGATATAAGTTTGCTAAAAGAGCTAGGGCTTAGCGAAGTTGCAAGAAAAACACACATTGAGATAGAATATCTAGGCTACATCGCCGATAAAAATTTTGAAAAATTGGCGCGCTTTAACGTTAAAGGTTTTATTAAAATTTCTAGAGCGCGAGCTGGATATCGACTTTGCGCAGTGGATGAGCGAATATGAGGCGTTTATAGCCGAGCACGAGAGCGAGTTAAAACACAAAACAATAACTATATCTCCTAAAATACCGGCCTATACTGCAAGCGAAAAATCGTCCTATGGTGGTATGCTAGGCGGCATAATTACTATTTGTGCGATCGGCGCTTTAATTTATTTTTTCGAACCTCAAAAATACATCGGCGACCTCTCGAGTTTCTTTTGAGGACAAAAAAACAAAAGCGTGACTTACTCCGATGCAAACGAAGTGCAACAGGCGACTAAAAATTTAGACTCCATCAAAGACGCAAATATCACGATAAGTGCCTCCTCTGCCCCTAAACAAGAAGACGAGATAAATAAAATCGAAGAGAGCGCTTCAAACTTGCTGCCGCCCTAAGTAGAGCAACCCTTGCCGGAGTTTAACGTGACGGTTTCTACAAGCACGCAATCAAAACCCGCAGAGCAAAAACGTTAGTCAGAAATTTGCAAAAGCGAGCAAGTTTCAAATTGACCGATGAAAATGCATCTGTTGCAGTCCAAGTAACGCCTAAAAAGCGGTGATGTATACCAACTAAACGGACTAAGCGAGATAAAAGTAGTCCCGCGCAGAAAAGTTTGGCTCGGCGTGATAAATTTGGACGACAATAAAAAGAAATCTCAAAATGCCTCAAATGCTGTTTCTATCGAAATAGGCAAAAAACAACTCATCGTCACAGGACACGGAGAGATAAATTTAGAAATCGGCGATCAAAACATCAAATTGAGCGGTGATAATCCAAAGCGCTTTTTGGTCGAAAAAGATAAAGTTACGCCGCTCACATACGACGAATTCGTAGCTCTAAACAAGGGCAAATCGTGGTAAAAAAGCTTTTACTTTTAGCTGCTAGCGCGGCTTTTTGCCTTGCGGCTAGCGTGGTGGATATAGCAGGCAGCTTGCTTTGGTCAAAAATAGCGCAAAAAGCGACTCAGCTCTTTGGCGACGGCTCTGCATATCTAAACGCAAACGGCAAGCCCGACATTGCTAAAATTTCAAATGTTTTTAAAGTCAAATTCGCTCCTGCGACTATCCTACAAGCAAAACGTCAAGGTAAATATCAAATTTATCTCGCGCCAAAACAACCCGCTACTAATTATGAAAATCGCAAAAGACGCTCTCAACGGCCTTGGATACAACAATATCCTAACGAGCGATACTTTCTAACGCCGGCGGTGCGCTCTGGGGCGTGACGATCGATACCATCTATCCCCGATCCCGGCTCGCTCTACGCTGTGCTTAAAGAAAGCGGCACCGAGATAACGGACATAAATAGACCAGGCGAGCTATCCCTACGAGTACGTCATCGACGCGTCAAATCCTCTATAAATCAGACTCCAGTGCAGTTTTTCGCAAGAAGTCCAGCTCTCAAAGCCGCTCGAGCCATATCTCATCGACGTTAGCGGCGCAAAAAGCGCGACGATAAGCGCTAGCGCAGAAGATCGCTGGTCCGCCGTCGTGAGAATTTTGGATAAAAACTTAATTTGATCGACGAAAAGCAAAGCAACAAGGCCGTAAATAGCCTAAAAAGTCTCGCTTCCTCAAAATGCAAAAATACATAATGATCGACGATGCCGTCAGTCTAGAAAAATATCAAACGAGGACTCAAAATCCACCTACAATAAGGAGAAAATTTATGTTTGATGAGATTAGATTTAATACCATAGAACGACTTCCAAACTACGTATTTGCTGAGGTGAACGCGATAAAAATGGCGGCGCGCCGAGCTGGCGAAGATATCATCGACTTTTCGATGGGAAACCCGGAAGGTCGCACGCCCTCAGCACATCGTCGATAAGCTCTGCGAAAGCGTGCAAAAGACAAAACCCACGGCTACTCGGCGAGCGCGGGTATCTACAAACTGCGCCTAGCCATCTGCAACTGGTACAAGCGTAAATACGGCGTAATTTAGATCCCGACACCGAAGCCGTCGCAGTTATGGGTAGCAAGGAAGGTTTCGTGCATCTAGCTCAGGCCGTGATAAACCCGGGAGACGTCGCCGTGGTGCCAGATCCCTGCATATCCGATTCACACGCAGGCGTTTTTTTATTTGCCGGCGGTAGCGTGGCGAAGATGCCGCTAAAAATACAACGATAAATTTGAGCTTGACGAAAATAAATTTTTTTCGAAGACCCTACTTCACACAATCCGCTCAAGCTCGCCGAAACCCTAAATACGTCGTCGTAAATTTCCCGCACAACCCGACGACCGTAACCGTGCAAAAGAGCTTCTACGAGCGGCTAGTGGCGATGAGTAAACAAGAGCGCTTTTACGTGATCTCCGACATCGCCTACGCCGACCTCACGTTTGACGGATACAAGACGCCAAGCATCTTTGAGGTTGAAGGCGCAAAAGACGTCGCCGTAGAGTGCTACACGCTATCAAAAAGCTACAATATGGCGGGCTGGCGCGTAGGATTTTTATGCGGGAACAAGCGCCTTTGCGCAGCTCTTAAAAAGATAAAAATCATGGGTCGATTACGGCATGTTTACTCCGATCCAAGTCTCCGCCACAGTTGCGCTAGACGGCGATCAAAGCTGCGTCGAGGAGATCCGCCAGATTTACGAAAAACGCCGCGACGTGATGCTAGAAGCCTTTGCAAGCGCGGGCTGGGAGATGCATAAGCCAAGCTCGAGTATGTTCATCTGGGCAAAAATCCCGCCGCAAGTCGGAAACATCGGTAGCCTTGAGTTTTTCAAAGCAGCTTTTAACAAAAAGCTAGCGTCGCGGTGAGCCCAGGTATCGGTTTTGGCGAGGGCGGCAACGACTATGTGCGCCTTGCTCTCATCGAGAACGAAAACCGCATCCGCCAAGCGGCGCGAAACGTCAAAAAAATATCTGAAAGAATTTGCATGAATATAGCCATTTTTAGGCGTCGGCACGGTCGGAGAAGCCGTAGCTAAAATTTTACTCCAAAACAAAAAAACTGATCGCGGCAAGATGCGGCGAGGAGATAGTTCCAGTCATCGGCGTCGTTAGAAAATTTAAGCAAAAAAAGAGATGTCGCCATCCCACTCACGGACGATATAGATAGCGTCATAAAACGCGACGATATCGATGTTTTTCGTCGAGCTTATGGGCGGCGTAGGGGAGCCTTTTAGGGTCGTCAGCAGAAATTTCTAGAGCGCAAAAAGCTGTCGTAACTGCAAACAAGGCGCTACTAGCCTATCACCGCTACGCCTTGCAAAATTGAGCGCAAAACACGCCGTTTGGCTTCGAGGCTAGCGTCGCGGGCGGCATACCTATCATCAGAGCCCTTCGCGAGGGCCTTAGCGCAAACCACATCCTAAGCATCAACGGGATTTTTAAACGGCACGAGCAACTATATCTTAACCTCGATGATGAGCAAGGGGTCAAATTCACGGACGCGCTAAAAAGCCCAAGAACTAGGCTATGCCGAGGCCGATCCGACCTTTGACGTCGGAGGCTTTTGACGCGGCGCACAAGCTACTGATCCTAGCCAGCATCGCATACGGCGTACACGGCAACCCCGAAGACATCCTGATAGAGGGCATCGAAGGCATCACGCCCGAGGATATCTTTTTCGCTAACGATTTCGAGTACGTCATCAAACTGCTTGCCATCGCTAAAAAAACGGGCGACAAGGTCGAGTTGCGCGTGCATCCCGCACTCGTACCAAAAGACAAAATGATAGCTAAAACAGACGGCGTGACAAATGCCGTGAGCGTAGTGGGCGACGCGGTCGGCGAGACGATGTTTTACGGTCCGGGTGCGGGCGGTCCGGCGACGGCAAGCTCGGTCATCAGCGACCTGATCGACATCGCCAGAGACGGCAAATCCCCAATGCTAGGCTACAAGGCGCCGTTTGAGTTAAATGCGCTCGAGCTTTTTAGATCCGAGCGAAATTCGCACGAAATATTATTTTTAGACTCAGGGTCGAGGACAAGGTCGGCGTGCTGGCTAAAATCACGAATTTAATGAGCGAAAACAACCTCTCTATCGATAGTTTGCTACAAAAACCAAAGGACGAAAGTCCGTATGCGACGCTATTTTTTTCACGACGCACACGAGCGTGGAAAAAGGACGTCAGACGCACTATGGAAATTTTTGCAAGAGCAAGAGTTTGTAAAAAGAAAAAAACCTTTTATGATGAGGATAGAAGAGTGAAAATTTGGGACTTAGGGCGTATCTTTTTCGGCAAAAGCTCGGAGAATCTGGCTTGCGAGTTTTTGCTAAAAAAACGGCTGCGAGATTCTCGCTAGAAATTTTCAGCTCCAAATTTGGTGAGATCGACGTCGTCGCTAAAAAAAGACGGCATCTTGCGCTTTGTTGAAATCAAAGCTACGCAGGGCGACTACGAGGCAGAGTATCGCCTCACGCCCGCCAATTTAATAAAAATTTCTAAAAACTATCGATTTTTTTATCTGTTACAAAACGGCGCAAATACCGATTTTCAGGTTGATTTAATCGCGATAAAAAGGGCGAAATAAAGTGGATAGAAAATATTAGTTTGTAAAAATTCTTATTTAGCTAAAATTTAAATACTTTCGTGTATAATTACAACTATCTTTAAAAAAAGGAGAATAAAATGGGAAAATACGTAGAACTAACGACTGCGAATCTCGACGTCGCTAAAGAAGGCGTTTCGCTAGTAGATTTTTTTGGGCGCCTTGGTGCGGACCTTGCCGTATGCTTGCTCCAGTCATCGACGAGCTAGCTGAGGAGTTTGAGGGCAAAGCTAAAATTTGTAAAGTAAACACCGACGAAGTGCAAGACCCTAGCCGTAGACTGGTATCCGCTCGATCCCTACGCTTCTATTTTTCAAAAACGGTGAAGTCGTAGAGCAAATGGTCGGCGCACAATCAAAACAAGCCATCGCCGATAAGATAAATCGCTTCTTTAATGGTTTTTAGACGAGGAGGAAGCCTGCTTCCTCTCACCTCCGTTTTTTTGCGTCTTTTTATCGGTGCAGCGCTGGTAGCAGGCGTATTTGCTTACAATAATTACAGATTTTTCGCAGTATAAATCGTAAATTTCTAGCGAGTTGGTTTTTTTACGAACAAGCTCAAACTCTCGCGCCGCAGGATGATAAATTTTACTCGTGGTTTTTTTAGCTCCAACCAATCAGATTGGAAGGAAAATTTTAAAAACTTCAAGCAAGGATTTAAAAATCGTCGCCGTGGACTTGCTCCAAAAACGCGCTCCTAGCGGGGGAAATATAAATTTCGTCGCGTCGGATATAAATACGATTTTAAAGCTGATGCACGTCCTAAATATCACGTCTTTGCCCGCTAGCGTGGAGCTAAAAGGCGCAAAAAGGGCGGCGTTTATAAACAAGATTCAAAAATAAATAAAAATTTAAAAAGGAAGAAATATGTTAGATTTAGCAATCATCGGAGGCGGTCCTGCAGGACTTAGCGCGGGACTTTACGCCACTCGCGGCGGACTAAAAACGTCGTAATGTTTGAAAAAAAGGCATGCCAGGCGGCCAGATAACGGGCAGCTCTGAGATAGAAAAACTATCCCGGCCAAAAGGCTCCTGGCGAGAGCGGCATAGACTTCATGAGTACGTGGGTCGCGCAGTGCACGCATTTTGGACTAAAAGCACGAGATGGCGGGCGTTGAGCGCGTTATGAAAAACGCCGACGGCAGCTTCACGGTCAAGCTTGAAGGCGGCAAAAGAAGAGCATGCCAAAGCAGTCATCGTAGCCACCGGCTCCACTCCGCGCCGCGCAGGCTTTGCGGGCGAGGACGAGTTTTTCGGCAGAGGCGTGAGCACGTGCGCGACTTGCGACGGATTTTTTTCTATAAAAAAACAAAGAGGTCGCGGTTCTAGGCGGCGGCGACACGGCGATCGAGGAGGCTCTGTATCTAGCCAACATCTGCTCTCGCGTCTACATCATCCACCGCAGAGACGAGTTTCGCGCCGCTCCCGTCACGCTAGAAAAAGGCCCGCGCTAACGCCAAGATCGAGTTTATCACGAGCGCCACGATAAAAGCAAGCTTACGGCGACAAAGCAGGACTTGCCGGTCTAATCATAAACACAAAAGAGGGTGAGCGCGACCCTAAAAAGTGCCTGGCGTTTTCGTATTTGTCGGGCTTAACGTAAACAACGACGTTCTCCGTCAAGAAAACGGCGAATCGTATGCAAAACCGAGGACGGCGGCCAAGTAGCGTCGATCTAAAGATGCAAACTAGCGTGCCGGGGTTATTTGCCGCGGGTGACATCAGAAAAAGACGCGCCAAAACAAGTCATCGTAGCCGCAGGAGACGGCGCAGTAGCGACCCTTAGCGCACTTAGCTATATCGAGAGCCTACACTAAGATTTCTCAAACTAGCCGAGCTTTTTCGGCTAAATTTCCTCTTTTTACTCAAATTTTTCCCCAAACTTACCGAGTTTTGCCTTATTCTTTCAATGTAGTCAAATTTACCTTGATTTAAATTTTCTCCCGCATTTTTCCAAATCCCTCACCCCCACTTTCACTCACATTAACCGTCCTTTGGCTAAGATTTCGCAAATTTAACGAAGCAAAAGGATCAAATTGCACGCCTTGCTAAAAAAATATTTAAAACAGTTTTTATACGCCGCGCTATTTTTTTAGGACTTTTATCTTTTTGGCGGATAAGTACGGACTGTTTGCTAAATTTATCAATTAAATTTATCGACTCGGCTTTGCCAAATAAACTTTTCGAGTCGAGAGTTGGATGTTGATTTTAATCGTCTGTTTGTGGCGCTTCTTGAGTCTTTTTGTGGCGAGCGTAATATTTTTCTCTTCTACTCTCATTTTACTCTCCTTTAAAGTAATTTTTTTAAATCTCGCATCAGAAATTTAGTAACACGTATCCTATATTCAAATCCATTTTTTTGGAAAAAGTGTTCATAACTAAAGAAATTCTTTTTATCATCGCATATATACTTTCCGCTATACTAGCCAGCACTATAATCGGTTAACCTCTTAAACATAAAGCATCTCTGTTGAAAAGCAATAGTTTCATTTGTTTTATTGTCTATGATTCTCATTGTGTCGGAGTGAAAGTATTTAGAAGCGAACCGATTTAAACTTTACCTTGTCATATAGGACGGTATAGTTCATCTTAGGCATCTTGTCTTTCGTAGTTATGATTTTTATTCGAGTCGATTATTTTTATGATTCTAGCTCTGATATCATCATAGTGCGACGTCTTATCTCCTAGTTCTTGCTTTACCTCTTTTACTATCTTGTCGTAATCGTCTTGATTTTTCTCGTAATGATATATGGCTACGTTTCCGTCGGGTAAATTTAAAGCCAAAGTTTTTTTAGATGAATGCCGTCAAGGTAGTTATTCATCATATATTCTATATCCTGCTCGTTAAAGCCGTTAAAAAAACATTATCCTCAAAACAAATACTCTGCGGATACTCTACCGTTTCTTTTATAAAGGCTTTTGGAGTCGTAGCGCAGTAATACGCCCCAAGAATGTTTGTGATGATGATGTCGTAAGTGGGGATTAAAAATAGCGCGGCCGCTACAATGCCTCTGATCCAATTTTTCTTAATATATTTTTACGGTAATAAGCATAATGACAGCGCTAACGGCCATATAAGGAATAATGTAGAAAAAGTAAGATTATCATGCCCATATCGTATCCTTTTTAGTTGTCGGCAAAACGGAGACGGTATGTTTTTGCCTCGTGCCTAAAAATATGCGGGTCAATAAAACCCGCAACTGTTTTTAAATGTAACCGCTTCGCATCTTTTGCAAATCAATGATAAAATCATAGTGCCGTAAGGCTTAAGGGCGGAGTTAATTTGAGCTTCGGCAAGCGCTAGTAGTCAATTTGACGCTTGTTTTTACGAATTATAATATCGCACATTTAACCTCGCAAGTTATTTTTTTGTGATAAATCGGCTCCAAATTCGAACCTCAAATTCAAAACAAAAATTTAACCGCGCCAAAGCTGCCCGTACACTTTACCGCAAAAGTAATCGGCCGTCAATTCACCCTGTTTTATAAAATAAAACTAAAATTTCAAACCTAATTTAGATATTTTAAAAACAAATTTCGGTAATATTGCGCTAGGCAAAGTACTTTATCCGAAAGGAGCTGTTATGAGCGGTATTGCTCTCATCGTCTGCTTCGTCATCGCGGTCGTCGTTATGATCGTGTTGATTTCAAAGTTGGGGGTTCACCCCTTTATAGCGATCATGCTCGTTTCGCTAGCTCTAGCCGTCGTCGCTGGCATCGACCTGGTCAAGGTTCCCGCGATCATCGGAGAGGGATTTGAGCGGGATATTTAAAAAGCATAGGCATCGTCATCATCCTGGGCGCGCTCATCGGTATGGCGCTGGAAAAAGACGGGCGCGGCGCTAAAGCTAGCCGATATGGTCGTGCGTTGCGTAGGCGACAAGCGCCCCTGAGCTAGCCATGCTCATCATGGGTTGGATCGTGGGCATCCCGGTCTTTTGCGATAGTGGTTTTGTCGTACTCGATCCGATCCGCCGCGCGATAAAGGAAAAAATCGGCGCCAACCCCGTAGCTATGGCTGTCGCGCTCTCGTGCGGCCTATACACCTCGCACGTGTTTATACCGCCGACACCGGGTCCGATAGCGGCCGCAGGACTCGTGGGCGTAGGGCACAACCTGCTACTAGTCATCGCCGTGGGTGCTGTCGTTTCGATACCGGTTCTCATTGCGGGCTATCTTTTTGCTAAAACCATCGGCGCAAAAAGTTAGCCTAAAAGAGGATCTCGCAGACGTCGGCAAAAGCTACGACGAGATCATCAAAGAGCACGGCAAGCTGCCTTGCGCGTTTTTTTGAGCTTGGCACCGATTTTTTTATGCCGATTTTGCTGATGGCTCTGGGTTCGGTTGTATCGATACTAAAGCTAAAAAGGCTCGTTTGCGAAATTTTCGTTTTATTTTTAGGCAACCCGATCATCGCGCTTGGCGTGGGCGTGCTATTTGCTGTTATATTGCTGGCTAAAACGGGCAAACTGGGCGAATTTAACCTCATGACCAACGAAACGCTAAAGATCGTCGGACCGATCCTTTTCATCACGGCTGCGGGCGGCGTGCTTGGCAACGTTATCGCTAAAGCCGGATTTGTCGAGTTTATGAAGGCAAACGCCCATCTCATCGGCACCGTTGGTATATTTTTTTCCCGTTTGTTATCTCGGCTATCATCAAGACCGCTCAGGGCAGCTCGACCGTTGCGCTCACTACGACAGCCTCTATCATGGGGCTTTTTCACCGATAGCGGCTCGATGATGAGCGCGCTGGGGCTAACTAGCGAGATGGGCGCGGTGCTAACGGTGATGGCGATCGCCGCGGGCGCGATGACCGTTTCGCACGCTAACGATAGCTACTTCTGGGTCGTTACGAACTTTAGCAAGATGTCGCCGGAGCAGGGGCTACAAGACTCAGACGATGCTTACCTTTATAATGGGTATCGTTGGTATGGCAACGGTTTGGGTTGCGTCGCTTATTTTTGCTGTAAATTTGACGGCCAAATTTGGGGGTTGAATTTGCTATTGCAGTGCGATAGAATGGTAAATTTTAGCTTTAAGCTTTTTCTTGGACGGCGGAAGGGGTTTCTACTTACGGTCTGCTTGCAGCTACGAGCAAAGCGGTCTCAAGCCCATAGGGCGACGGTAGCTAACGTAGTGAAGCTAAGTAGAGCGCCCTTTTTCCTTTGCGTCGTGCTACGCACTCGCAACTACCGAAGGCAGACCCTGCCCCCGTCTGCTTGCAGCTACTAGTGCAGCGACGCAGAAACCCCCACCATCCCCACAGCACGTGAGATGTGGCGACATAGCTTTTGCTGACGCAAAGCGTCGCCGGGTTTTATAATTTCTAGTAGAGTTAAATTGCATTTTTCAAGATACGGGTCTCGGTGGGTAGAAATTTGTAAATTTAGAAATTTGATTATAAGAAATCAAGGCGAAGTATTTTGAGATGATTTTTGGGGTTGCGCAGATAAAATTTAGCGTAGGCTGGACTTCTGCTTGCAGTTGCGAGTGCAACGAAGCAAAAATAGTCTGCCGAGTTAAATTTTAGCCAGCTCCGCTTCTTGCAAAGCAGTGAGCGAAGCGCAACTGAAAAAGCGCTCAAAATACAAGCCTTACCAAAAAAGGAAAACATGATGAAAATACTAGTAGCAATCGACTCTTTCAAAGGCTCCCTCAGTTCCCTTGAGGCCGGCAACGCCGTAAAAGAAGGCATCGAGGCCTTAGGGGGACGAAGTGGACGAAGTGGTGGTAAAGCCTATCGCAGATGGCGGCGAGGGTAGCGTGGTGGCGCTAGCGGACGCGCTAGAGGGCGAGTTTATCGACGTCATCGTGCAAAATCCTCTCGGCGAAAAGATCCCCGCCAGATACGCGCTAGCAGGCGAGCTGGGCATCCTTGAGATGGCGTCTTCCAGCGGGCTCATGCTAGTGGAAAAAGAGCGCCGAAACCCGATGAAAACGAGCACTTACGGCTTTGGGCAGATGATTTTGCATGCCATTAGCAAAGGCGCGCGTAAATTTATCGTGGGCATCGGTGGTAGCGCTACGAACGACGCGGGCACGGGTATGCTAAGCGCGCTGGGATACGAGTTTTTTGACGAAAACGGCGAGTTGCTCGAGGGCAAAGGCGAAAACCTCATAAAAATCACCAAGATCTCAAACAAAAACGTAGTACCAGAGTTACAAGAGTGCGAATTCCTCGTAGCTTGCGACGTGGATAATCCTCTGTTTGGCAAAAACGGCGCAGCGTACGTCTACGGACCGCAAAAAGGCGCGGACGAACAGATGGTAAAGGATCTAGACGCTGGGCTTATTAGCTTTGCGAGTGCGACTAGCGAGCACTTTTCGAGCGAATTTTGGAACTTTAAGGGCGCGGGCGCGGCAGGCGGGCTAGGGTACGGGTTTGTTAGCTACCTAAACGCCAAACTAAAAGCCTGGCATCGACATCATCATGGAAGAAATCCGCCTCGAAGAGGACGTGAAAAACGCCGATCTGATCATAACCGGCGAGGGGCGACTGGACTTTCAAAGCTCGATGGGCAAGACCCCGACCGGAGTGGCGAAGATCGCCAAAAAATACGGCAAACCCATCATCGCGCTAGCAGGCAGCGTGTCGCCGTGCGCCGGCGGCTGTAACGAAAACGGCATCGATGCGTTTTTTAGCGTATTAAACGAGCCTGCGAGCCTAGAAGAGGCGATGGATAAGCAAACCGCGATGCGCAATCTCAAAATGACGGCCCAGCAGGCTTTGAGGCTATATTTGCTAGGGCGCAAGGGGTAATTTACGATTTCTGCGGCGTCTGGGCGGGCGCATTTGTCGATTCGCCGACTTAGCCGTTTTTACTTAGCCGCTTGTGCTCGGTATTTTTTTGCGAGTTTGAGCGGCTTTTTGCTTTTTGTTGCAAATTGCCTTACTTTTTAGGCATTTATCGTTGTAAATATACAATTGTCTAGCGCAATTAATGAAATTTGCGACGTTAAAATCTAATTTTTTGCCGTACGAGTTTAGTGCCGAGCCGTAATGCTCGCTGCACGGTTTATCAAACGTGCAAAAACTTAGAACTCAAAAACAAGACAAAGCCCGAAAAACGGGCTTTAACCAGACTTATTTTTTTCCTTCGCTTCTATCTCGATCTCTAACTCTACTTTGTCAGATAGTGTGATCTCTGAGGTATCTAGCCCGATCTCAAAGAGCTTGCGTTTAGTTTCGCCCTCTAGGCTAAAACCGATTTTTTTCCTTACCGTTTTTATCCGCCGTAAAGCCGCCAAGCTCGAATTTTCAGTACCACGGGCTTAGTGACGCCGTGCATCGTGAGTGTGCCCTACGACCTTGCCTTCTGTGTCGCTTTCTTTCTCAATGTGACCATTTTTGTAGGTGATTTTTGTCAAATTGGCCGCGTTGAAAAAAATCCGCGCTTCGCAGGTGTTCGTCGCGCTTGTCGTTTTGCGTATTTACCGAGGCGGTTTCGATGGTAGCCTCTAGCGCTTTTAGCTCTTTGGCGTCCTTGTCGTAGTCGATCACGGCATCAAATTGCCGAAATTTCCGCTGACTTTTGATATGCTTAGGTGCTTGATCTTAAAGCCGACGTTGCTGTGCGCCGGGTCGATCTCGTAGACTGCGGCGTTTGCGAAGCTCGCTGCTAGGGCTGCTGCTAGCGAGAAATTTGATGAGTTTTTTTCATTTTTTTCTCCTTGTGATTTAGGGTTTGAAAGTGTATTTTTGAAAAAGTAAATATATAACTTTTTTTCGCAACATTTTTGAGAAAAAAATTTGAATTACTTATTCGCCGCCTGCTAATCGTGCGGAACAATAATCAGGCTCAAATTGAGCTCCCAAATTTCCCCGACGAAAAAAACAGCGCCGACATCGCAAACGTGCAGAGCGCGACTACCTTTAGCTGTCCGTCGAAGTCGCGACAATCCCGAACTTTTAAGACGAAAAATAGGTGCCAAATAAGCGGCACAAAAGCTAATTACGTAGAGCAGTCTCACGCCCGTGTCGCCGCGCAAAAGCGAGTAGCAAAGCATTAATCCCGCTCCGCCGGCGATAAGAGCGTAGTGGTAGAGCTTGGCCGCGCGCAGTCCCGATACGCACGGGGATCGTGCGCTTGCCCTTTGAGCGCGTCGTTTTGCACGTCGCGCATGTTGTTTCAAATTTAGTACCGCGACGCTTAGCATCCCGCACGCGCACGCAGGCAGTAGCAGCCGCATCAAGAGAGCACGCGTATAAAAAGTACGAACCCAGCACGCTAAGTAACCCAAAAAAATAAAAAAACACGAAAAACGTCGCCGAGTCCCAGGTATCCGTATGCGCCGGCGCCCACGGTGTAGCGGATCGCGGCATATATCGACGCGCCGCCCTAGCACCAAAAAAACAGTAGCACGAGATAAAACCGCTCGCCAAACGCCAAAACGCTTAGCGCGAGGCTGCAAAATGCTGAAAGCAGCGCCGTAACGACTATAACACGTTTCATCTCGGCGGCGCTCATCTGCCCCGTTTGGATCGCGCGACGCGGCCCCAGTCTGCCCTCGTCGTCGGTGCCCTTCACTGCGTCGCCGTAGTCGTTAGCGTAGTCGCTGAGCACCTGAAACAATAGCGTCGTAAGCAGCGCCAGCGCGAAAATATCTGCCCTAAATACGCCTGCACCGTATGCTCGCGCCGCTGCCGAGCAGTACGCCAGAGACGCTAAGGGGTAGCGATCTAAGCCTTGCGGATGCGTAAAGAGCCTTTTGTGGTTATCATTTTTTTGCCTTTTGTTGTTAAATTATACGCCAGATTTACGGTAAGTGAGCTCAAATTTAGCACCCTGAATGCAAAAAAATAATATAAAGTGAGCTGGTTTACAAGTGAAATGGTAATTTGGAGTTAAAATTTGACGGTAGTCGTCGCCACTTAGAGTTTTGAAATCAGCCAAATCTGCCACAAAAGCTAGCGCAAAGGCCCTAGCTTTCCAGCATAAATTTATCAAATTCAGCCATTTCTCGCCAAAACTCAATCGCCTTATCATCGCCAGCTTGGACGATTTGAGCTATTTCTTCCGCGCTTGGCACGACCTTTTTGCCTAGTCGCGCGACACCGATACTAGCAAGCGCTCTAAAAAAATCTCTCAAAATCGCCCGCAACGCGCCTACCGCAAAGCTCTTCGTCCCCGAGCAGCCACGCATAAATCGCGCCGCCCGCGCAATCAATCAGAAATATCCACGGATCGCCCACGGCAAAAACTATCAAATTTGCAGGACGAGTCTTGCCTTGCCACCATTTGCCGCCGTATTCGTCGGTGCTGTTTAGCCGCACTAGCTCGCTAGCGTAGTCGCCTCTTGCGCCGAAGCATACGTTAAAAACCTCAAATTTTCCCAAGTCAAATTTGCAAACTAGGTGCAAAAACGCAAGTGGAAATTTGACGCCTAGAGTCTCTTGCGCATTTTCTAGCGCCCGCGTGGACGCGTCGGCATCGCTTTGTGCTAGCAGCCTCATACCTGTTACGCCCTCTTGCTCTAAAGGCAAGAATATCACGTCGAGTCTTTGTCGGATCTCGTCTAATTGCAAAAACATTTGTATCCTTAAAATTTAATTTTTATGCGGAAAAATCGCATGGATTTTATCAAATTTCTATGTAGGGAGCGGTTAAAAGTTAAAAGTGGAAATTTATCTAACGACGCTAAAACCTCTCGCAAAATTTTACCGATCAGTAGTATAAATCTAGTGAAATGTAAGCAATAAAATCTCCGTGAACTGTATAAAAAAATAATAAAATGCAATCCACAAGCAATAGCGATCCATAAATTAGTGAAATTGCCTATGCTTGCAAATTCTTATGTAAAAAAATAAATCAAAGCTAATCGGCTTACCGGCTACGATAATGACTTAAACCGCCCTAGGGTCTTTAGGGCGGCAAGTCTACAAATTATTTTAAAATCGCAAAGCCGATGCCGACCTTATCGGTGTGGCGGTTGTAGTCGATGAGGCTCTCGCCGTATCCGGTAAAGTACTTCACGTAGCCGTAAACGCCGCTCTTGCCAAACGGAAATAGCCACCCAAGCTCGCCCGCGCCGCGGTTGGTTTTTATCAAAAATGCAGGTTGTTTCGCACCATAGCCGTAAAGACGTGGCCGCGGAAAGGCAGAGCGAAATGTATATCCATATTGCCGATGTATTTTTTTCGATGTCGGGATTGTCGTCGCTGCCCTTTGCTCTCAGGGATGCGCGCCCACGCTCGCGGGATCACGACGAGGCTACCGGCGTAAAGTTTAGCCTCGAGATAGACGCGGTTCCATGAGCGCGACTTCTCGCCGCCCTGGCCGTTACTCTCATGCAAAAGTCCCGCGCGTAGATAATCAAGACTCGGCAGCGCCTCAAATCTCATCGGAACGGTTATGAAAATCTCGGGGCGGTAGTTGGTCTCGCGAAACGGCGTAGAGCTCTTAGCCGTCTGCCACCACGAGCTTTGCGAGTAGCCTGCCGAGATCGTTTCATTCATATCAAACACGTCGTAAAACAGCGGCTTTTTGCAGGCTGATTTGAAAAGCGGTCTCAAATCTACGCCTGCCCTCGACGTCGTTAAATGCGTAGGTTGCCGGCAAGAGGTAGTTTAGGTGGTGCATTTTTAAGCCCGAAATTTCATCCACATCGTATGCCTCACCGCTTTCACATTTCGCTTTCGGGCGCTCTTTTGGAGGCGATCTTTTGCTCCTCTACGGGCGCGTCCGCTACGCTATCTGAGGGCGCGATCACGGAGCGTTCCATCGCAGCCGTTTCGCCGTCTTCGTCCGTAAATATCGCTTTTTTTAGCCGCTAGTTTATAAAGCTGAAGGGCTCTTGTTTTGTCGCCTTCGTATTCGAGCTTTGCGGCGGCTTCGTAGAGGCGCTTGGCTTCGTCTTTGGCGGTCGGCTCGGTTAAATTTCTCAGCCGTATTTTTCGGACTGGCCGGCTAAATTTTGCTTCGCCGTTTCCGTCTCGCCAGCTACGGTTAAATTAACAAAATCGCCAGTAAAACGATAATTTTTCATATTTTTTTCCTTCTTTTTAAGGCTTGTTCGTAATCTGCCTGATAGTTGATGTTAAAAAAACTCGTCCGCGTTTGCGATTTTCACGATCTTGCAGCGGCAGCGGTCGCGCAAAAGCCCGATCTTGTGCTCGCCCGCGGCAAAAAGCTTGCCCGCGGCGTTTGCTAAATCCCCGCTAAAAAAATCCGCAAAGCGAGTGCGTATGCGACTCGTCCGCGGCGATGACCATGTCGTATTCGCCGGTAAATTTGATATAGTTCGCGCACACACTCTTCGCTAACGAACGGCATATCGGCGGGAATGATAAAGACGCTTTCGTTTGGGAAGTTCTTAAGGATACTGTAAAGCGCTAGCATCGGAGAAAAAGGCTGGTTCGCTCAAATTTGACGTATCTTGCGCCGAAATGTGAGCCGAGTTTGTCGGGGTGCTTTTTTTATCGCTCGCCTCGCTCAAATTGACTGCGAGATCTCCTCTGTGTCGGCGTCTTTGATGAGCGGTAGGGGTGGGTCAGATTTTTCCAAATTTGGAGCTAACGAATACGCGCTCGAAAATCCGCCCGAGATTTATGCGCTCCGTAGTGCGTGAGCGTCGCAAATCCGCCAAAAAGGCAGCAGTGTTTTGTCGCGGCCCATTCGCGAGCTTTTGCCTCCGGCCAAGATGACGCATGTTTTTCATTTTTTTCCTTAATTTAAGTGCGGTATAATAGCATAAAATTTGATTTTAAGCAAGCGATTAAAGTCGTACGGCTAATTATAATTATTTGTCGCCGATGATTTTTTTCTAACCGCTAAAAGCCGCTCAATGTAACCCAAAAACACGCCGTTACGCCCATGAAGCTACCCAGTTTCACGCACCTTGGTAGTTCGGTCGAAAATACGACGTCAATTTACCTTTAAAGCCCGCTTTTTTTAAGCTCGGTGCGTATTTTTTTAGCAAACGGATCGTTGCAGGTCTGCCAGACGGAGGCGACCTTGATCTGCGTCGGGTCGATACGCTTTGCCCCGCCCATCGAGCTAATGAGCTTTTCGTGCGTTTTTAGCGCGAGCGCGATCTTGGCGGGTACGTCGTCGATAGCGTCGATCACGAGATCAAAGGGCGAAAAGTCGAAAGTTTGCGATAAACTCGGGCGTCATCAGCTCTTGTAGCGCCGTTACGCACTCGTATCTTGCGGCAAATTCGCCGACTTTAACGGCGCCGACCGCTTCGCTGTAAATTTGGCGGTTTTGATTGGTTATATCAAAAATATCCTTGTCGATGGCGGTGATTTTACCCACGCCCGCGCGAGCCAGCGCGTCCGCGCAGATGCCGCCCACGCCGCCCACGCCGCAGATTAGTACGTTTGCGTTTTGAAGCTTCTTAAAATCATCGCCGAACAGCCATCGAGACCTCGTAAATCGGTCGTTTTGATCCAAAAATCACCTCGCTCAAATTTGATCCTTTAGCGCGGTTTTTAAGCCCTTGCAAGCTCGCATGCGCGGTCATATCGAGCATGATCGGAGTTAGCGAGGCGAAACTCTCGCTAAGCACGCTGATATCGGACTCGCCGTTTTTGCTCGTAGTCTAAATTGACGGTTGTCCGAGCCAGTAGTACTCGATGCCGCGAGGGTTGCGGTGGAGCATTGCGTGCGTGGCGTAGCTGCGTCTGCCTGCGGGAACTATGCGGTAGCCTCTAGCTCGCGGACGGAGACGGCCGGGATATTTACGTTTAAAAACTGGCGCGGCGGTAGAGATATTTCGCGGTTTAATACGCGCGGAACGATAAACTTTGACGGCTTGCTGCGCGAGCGAAAAGCCAAGTTTTTTTCGATACTGTCGTTTTTTTATAAAACTGCGAAAACGCAATGCTAGGCACGCCCTGCAAAACGCCCTCCATAGCCGCTCCGCACGTACCCGAGTAGGTGATATCTTCGCCCACGTTTGCGCCGTGATTTATGCCGCTGATTACGAGATCGGGCAGTCTTTTTATAAAGCGCATGAAGCGCGAGATAGACGCAGTCTGCGGGCGTGGCGTCGTCGAGTTTGTAAAAATCATCATCAAGCTTGATAAAGCGAAGGGGTCTAGTAAGCGTTAGAGAGTGTGCGCAGGCTGATTTTTCGGTACTTGGAGCGACGATCGTAACGCGGGTATCAGGTAGCTCCCTTTAGTGCGCTAGCTAAAGCGTGCAGGCCGTTAGCCTCGAATCCGTCGTCGTTTGTGATTAAAAATTTCTTTCAAATTTATTCCTTTTTATCACGATTAGCTCAAATTTGACGAGCCCATAGCTTTCAAATTTTTAAAGAAAAGATTTTTAGCACAGCTTTTATTATTTAAATTTAAAGTTTTGGCCTATATTGGATATTGTTTACTTTATATTTTTAGTTTTTTTAAATTTTATTCAAATTTAAGGTAGTAAATATATTATATTATATAATACCGAAATAGATTGAAATCAATCATAATAAACTGATAACAACTACTGTTATATTTACACAGTATAAAAAAATAAGCTTTTAGATTTAATTTTAATTATATTAGAAAAAAATAAATGAGAATTTAAGCGAACTAATAATAAAAATACCGGCTTATAAATAAAGTTAAGTTTTATTTAAATTTACAAAGGAGGTTAGAAAAGCCGATTATGGAAAACGCAAAAGGAAAAAAAGCGTCTAAATGGGTCATAACTTTGCTGGCGGTTATCGGACTTACTGGCGGATTTGGAATTTTCACATTCTTTTTTGCTAACGGTCCTCAGCATCTTACTCACGATCCCGAAGCCTGTATAAACTGCCACGTCATGAACCAAGTCTATGAAGGCTGGTCTATGGGCGGACATCAACACGTTACGACGTGTATAGATTGCCACATGCCCTAAAAGAATTCGTAAGCAAAATGGCTGGCGAAAGCTAAATACGGCTTCTTGCACGGTTATGCGTTTACTTTCTTGGATAATCCCGTATCGTTTACCGCAAGCGATGAGCAAAAGGAAATCATACAAAACAATTGTATAGAGTGCCATAAGGATTATGCTAGAAATTCAGTCGATCCAAGAGCTATAGGCGATAGCTTGCCAGGCAAACACGGGCAGTATGCTAATGCCAACGAGCCGTTAAAATGCGTATCTTGTCACAGACAAGCCGGACACGCACATAACTTTTTAAAAATAATTCTAGGAGGAGAATAATGAAAAAAACTGTCATATATAGTTACTTTTTCTAGTAGCTATCGCACTTGGTGCGGGCGTACTTGCTCTTTATAATGACATAGCTCATAAAAAAAGAAGAGTCAAAAACTTACCCGCTAATGCTCAATAAAGTGAGCGAACTTGAGCCTGATTTTTGAAAAAAATGGGGCGCAAATTTTCCCAAATCAGCTCGATGCTTACAAAAAAATGGAGCATAAAAGCGACGCAAATCCAAAAAGGAAGCGATGTATAGAAACGGCTTTCGGCGGCGATCTACCTTATAGCAAGATTATTCGCTGGCCTGCGGCTACGGTGTTTTTGGAACGGCTATGCGTTCGGCGTGGATTACAGCAAAACCGCGAACCCATTACTATTCGCAGATAGATCAGATCGAGACCAAAAAGAAACGACAAGGAGTTTTTGAAACGCTCACGGACTTCCAGCGTTTAAAGGCCAACCGGGCGCTTGCGTAAACTGTCACACCGGCTATCTAACCGCGCTTCAGCTAGATCCAGACTACAAACCTAACCGAAGATCCGACTCCGGCAGCTAGTAAGCCTATGCCTTTCTTTGACGTAATGCCAAAAGAAGAAGGTCAGAAGAGAAAAGCGGCTTGGACGAAGATGAACTCTATCCCATACTTCGATGTTATGAAAAAAATCGCGGCTAAACACGGCGAGAGCATCCACGGGTCGCATCTAGGCAGCACCTGTGCGGACTGCCACCACCCGGACGATATGAGCCTAAGAGTAACGAGACCCGGGATTTCGTAAACGCTATGGTAGGACGCGGATACGAAGCTGACGCTAAAAGCGGCATAAAAGCTACTAGACAAGAGATGAGAAACTACGTTTGTATGCAGTGCCACGTCGAGTATTATTTCGGTAAAGACCAAACCCTAACTTTCCCTTGGACTTTCTGGAAAAAAGACCAGCCGTTTAAGATCGAGAAATTTCGACCAGTATTACGACGATCAGTTGGCCAAAGAGGATGGATTTAAATTTGACTATATCCACAAAGATACCGGCGCTAAAATCATCAAGATGCAGCACTCAGAGGCTGAGCTAAGCTCAACTGGTATCCACGGAAGAAGCGGCGTAACGTGCGCAGACTGCCATATGCCGTATAAACGCGCTGGAGCTCAAAAAGATCACCGAGCATGAAAATTTTAACTCCGCTCGCCGATATAAACGCGGCTTGCAAAACTTGCCACCCGCAAAGCGAACAAGTGCTAAAAAGATAGAATTTCGTTCGTACAAAATCGCCACGCTTACGAGCTAAGAAACTGCGAAAATGCGCTACTTTCTTTGATCCAAGACATAAAAACGGCCAGAGCCGAGCTAGCTAAGCATGAGAAAGTGGCTTTCAATCGCCGATGAAAAAAAGAGAAAAGAAGCTATCAGTAAGGCTCTTGAAAAAGACTCTTTACTTGCACCGCAAAACTCACATCCGCTGGGACTTTGCATTTAGCGAAAACAGCTACGGCTTCCACGGAGACGAAGAGGCGGCTAGAATCCTAGGTCAATGTAAAGGATTTGCTCGCCAAGGACAAACCGAGCTAGTTAATGAGCTTGCGCCTTATGGTATCAGCATTAAGCTAACCCAGGAAGCTACTCCGGTTCCTGCGCCTGCTTCTTTGGGACATAAATATCCTATCGGCGTAGCGCCTACTGAAGCTATGAAAAAAAGTTGACGAAGACGTTAAGAACCCTAAATTTTAAATAAACCCTAAAACCCAAGGCCTGCGGGCTTTGGGTTTTTAAATTTACGCACTTATCCTTCAAATTTTAAAATCCTAATTTACTTATAAATTTAAAATTTTATTGTTTATTTAGCCGTTTTAGGCGATAATCTTCATCAAACTTAAAGGAGAAAATATGCTTAAAAGAAATTTATTTTTGCTGCTCTTGCGACGAGTTTGGTTTTTCGGCGCACAAGATCTTGCGATCAAAGCAAAACCTACGTCAAGCATCGAGGAAACTTCGGAAGAGGAATTTGATGAATCGCAAGCACGCGTAGATGAGTGTATGCAAAAAGATAGCTCGACTGCCGGCATGATACAGTGCATAGATGCAGAATTTGCTATCCAAGATAAACTCCTAAACCAAAAATTACAAAAAAAGCCATAAGCGTGCTAAACGACGAAAATAAAAAAAGAAGCTAAAAGACATCCAGCGTAAATGGGTGGCTTATAAAGAGGCCAAATGCCCGTTTGTGCCGCCTATGGGTACGCTTTTATGCCGTAACGGCTGCTGATTGTTACCTTCAGATGACTAAGGAGCGCGCAAGAGAGCTTGCAAACTTAGCTGAAGATTTTTGAGGGTAATCAGTGAAGCTACTCGTCTCTTGTTTAGAGGCCTCTGCAAATTTGCACTTCGAGGAGGTTTTAGGGCACCCTGCCAAAGTGCGAACTAAAAGGCATTTTTCGACGAGAAAATTCGGCGAACCTTTTATGCGAAGCTCGGAGTTTTCCGCGATGGGTTTCGTGGAGGTTTTTGCCGCTTTATTTTTAAGGCAAAACGAGCTATAAAAGAGATGACGCGCCCTAGCTGCGCAGTGTGACGCCGTGCTACTCATCGATAGCCCAGCCTTTAACCCTGCCGCTAGCTAAAGCGATCAAAGAAGCCGGGATCAAAACGCCCGTGACCTACTACATCTTGCCGCAGGTGTGGGCGTGGAAGGCCGGACGCGTGGCGAAAGTCGAGGCGTACTGCGATCATTTGGCTTCGATTTTTGCCGTTTGACGGGATGTACTACAATCGCTCGCGCTATGTCGGACACCCGCTGCTTGACGAACTACGAGTACGAAAAAAACGAGCTTTTGCAAAGCGGTAAGATCGCTTTTATGCCCGGATCCCGCCGCGCCGAGATTTCTCACGACTGATGCCGATTTTTTTCGCGAAGTGGCGAGCCAGATAAAAGACAAAGAAAAACTGCTCGTTGTGCCGCCGTTTTTAGCAAACGATATGCAAATTTACGGCGACGTTAGCGACTTTAGCGTGGTTACGGACGCGCCGCGCGCTTTTTGCAAAAGCGAGTTTGCCTTTATCTGCTCGGGTACCGCGACGCTGCAGGCTGCGCTCGTGGGCACGCCGTTTGTACTAGCCTATAAAGCCAAAAGCCATCGACATAATGATAGCGCGGATGTTTGTGAAGTTGCGCCACATCGGGCTTGCAAATATTATGTTTGATTTTATGGGAGAAGCGGCGCTACACGAGGAGCTATTGCAAGATGAAGTAACGCCGAGCAATCTCATAAAAAGCCTACGAGAGCTGCGATAAAGAGAAATTTATCAAAGGCTGCGAGAAACTGCGAAAATACCTAAAACACGGCTCTGCAGCCAGCGTAGCTCAAATTTTAATAACGAATAAAGGATAAAAAAATGACCGAACCGATGACGCTTTTTGGATATGAAAAAAATCACAAACGAACTAAAAAAATCTAAAGACCGTCGAGCGCCCCAATATCGTCGAGGAGATCGACATCGCGCGCAGTCACGGCGATCTAAAAGAAAACGCCGAATACCACGCCGCGCGCGAAAAGCAGGCGTTTATCGAGAGTCGCATAGCCGAGCTTAGCGACATAATAAGCCGCGCCAAGGTAATCGACCCCGCCCGAGTACGAGCACGATAAAGTAAATTGGCTCCACGGTCGTCATCATGGACGTAGAAACCGAGCTAGAAAAGACCTATACGCTAGTGGGTACGCCTGAGAGCAACCTAGAGCGCGGACTCATCTCGATTAACTCGCCTTTAGCTAAGCAGCTAATCGGTAAGAGCGAGGGGCGACGAGGTCGCGCTAATCGTGCCAAACGGCAGAAGCGACGTCGAGATCGTCTCTGTTAGCTATAAGCCGATCAAATTCTAGAGCCGATGCGCGCGTTTAAAACCGTTAAAGTTTACGAGCTCGGCTGCTAAACTTTGAGCTTTTTAAATTTTACCACGGCGTTTGCTAAAATTAAAATCCATAGCCGTAAATTTGACGTCGTAAAAAGTAAAATTTGATGCCTGAGCAAATCGTCGTAAAAAAAGCAGTGCGATCTTTATCGCCGACTCGCACGAAAACGAAAAATCGCGAGACTTTCTGGCATTTTTTTATGCGCGCTAAAAAAGCGGCGAGATAAAGACGCCGCAGCTGTTTTTGATGGGCGATATGTTTGATTTTTTTGGCGGGCGAGTGCGAGTTTTTTCGTCAATTTACGAGCGATACGTCCGCGCGATCGACGAGCTGGGCGAGGAAATGGAAAATTTACTATTTCGAAGGAAATCACGATTTTAACCTCGTGCCTCTGTTTAAAAAAACGTCAAAGTCTATTCGATCGGCGCTCAGCCGGTTAAATTTGCCTCGGAGTGCGACCAAAGCGTGCTTATCGCGCATGGAGATATTTTTTGCCTTTTTGTTTCAAAAATACGCTTTGAGATTTTTTTGCGCGTCAAATGGTTTTTTAAAAAAACGATGAATTTTTTCGATAAATTTTTAAAATTTAAGTTCTCAAAACGGATTTTAAATAAACTTAAACGAAAAATTTTGGATTATAAAATACCGAATTTTAAGAATTTAGTCGAGGCAAAAAAATGCGTCGATATAACGCATTTTACGAGGCTGACGTTGTCATCGAAGGGCACTATCACCAAGGCGAACAGTACACGATAGGTAAACAAAAAAATATAAATATTCCATCTTTTGCATGCGAGCAAAGCTATTTTTGTAGTAGAATACGACCAAAAATATTAAGTTTGCTCGAAAGAGCGTAAAGGTTTAAAAATGCTTAAAAAAATGGCACATTAAAAACCGGTTCAAATGAGATGGAGCTTGTTGATTTTTCGTATCTTTTAAGCAGTCGGGAGACAATGTATATGAGGGTATATACGGCGTCAACGTCGCTAAGGTGCGCGAGATCATCAAGATGCCAAATTAACCGAGCTCCAGGAGTACCCGAGTATATAGAGGGGATTTTTTTGACCTACGCGGCGTCGTGATACCTGTCATCAAATGTAGCCAAATGGATGCAGATAAACGAACCCAAAGGCGGAGTTATCAAGCCTCGCGTTATCATCGCCGATTGAGCGGAATACTGATAGGTTTTATCGTTCATGAGGCAAAACGTATCAGGCGTATAAGTTGGGCGGACATCGAAGCGGCGACTTTCGCCTCAAACGCGGGAACTCTAGACAAAGGCAAGATAACTGGCGTAACTCGCATCGAAAACGATGAGGTTTTGCTTATACTTGACCTTGAAAGCGTCGTCGAGGAGCTTGGCATTTATAGCCCGAAAATGGAAGTAGAGATCGATCAAAGTAAGCTTTTAAGTGGGGTTGCGCTAGTGCTAGACGATAGCTCTACGGCTAGAAAGCTTGTAAAGGATATGTTGGAAAAGATGGGACTAAGAGTAGTTGAAGCAAAAGACGGCATAGAAGGACTTGCTAGAATGCAAGATCTATACGAAATGTACGGCGATAAGCTAAGTCAATTTTTAAGAGTGATTTTGAGCGATATCGAAATGCCTCAGATGGACGGATATCGCTTTGCATCGACTCTAAAGAATAATCCAAGATATGCGGGAATTCCTATTATATTTAACTCTTCTATAAGCAACGACTACAGCGAAGCTCAAAGTAAAGAGGCCGGAGCTGCCGCGTATCTAACCAAATTGACGCGTCGCTATTTTTATAACGAGGTGCTTCGCGTGATCGAAGCGAACAAGAAATAAGGGGAAATCATGGATGATATGAGAGAGATAATGGAAGACTTCCTGGTTGAAGCCTTCGAACTAGTAGAACAAATAGACCATGACCTCATAGAACTTGAGTCTAATCCTGAAGACTTAGAGCTTTTTAAATAGAATTTTTCCGCGTTGCGCATACGGTCAAGGGGTCATCGAGCTTTTTTTAAATTTCGATATCCTTACAAAATTAACTCACCATATGGAGGATGTATTAAATAAAGCGCGCCGAAATGAACTAAAGATAACTCCGGATATCATGGACGTGGTGCTAGAGTCTGTGGATATGATGAAGGGCTTACTCCACGGTATCAGAGATAGCGGCAACGATACGGACGTAGGCATCGAGATAGGCGATATCTGCAAAAGACTAACCGCAATATCCGAAGGTGAAGCCCCGAGTGCGGCCGTTAGCGAGCCTGCACCCGTGGTACCAGAGCCTGTAGTAGAGGCGCCAAAAAGAGCCTGAACCGGTTAGTGATGAAAATTTGTCAAATTTAAGCGACGACGAGGTCGAAGCCGAGATAGAAAGACTGCTGAAAGTAAGAAAGGCTGAAGATCAGGCAAGACGCGCTCAAAAAGCAGCAGCAGGCGAAGCGCCAAAACCTACTGCACCGGCTGCACCGCAAGCTCCAGCTCCCTCAAACTCTGCACCGGCTCCAAAGCCCGCTCCAGCAAAGCCTGCCAACAAAAAAGAGGACAAAAAAGTACCCGCTCCATCAAGTGGAGCTAGCGCGGACGAGCAGACTATACGCGTCGAGGTTAAGCGTCTAGATCACCTGATGAACCTGATCGGCGAGCTGGTGCTTGGCAAAAACAGATTGCTTAAAAATTTACGACGACGTCGAGGAGAGATATGAGGGCGAGAAATTCCTCGAGGAGCTAAATCAAGTAGTATCCAGCCCTAAGCCTAGTAACTACCGACATACAGCTAGCCGTTATGAAAAACAAGGATGCTGCCTATTGCAAAGGTATTTAATAAATTTTCCTCGCATGATCCGCGATCTAAGCCGCGAGCTAAATAAGCAAATCGACCTTGAGATCACGGGCGAGGAGACGGAGCTTGATAAATCCATCGTCGAGCAAATCGGCGATCCACTCGTGCATATGATAAGAAACTCGTGCGACCACGGTATCGAAGACGGCGCTACCAGACTAGCTGCTGGCAAACCGGAAAAAAAGGCACCATCCAGCTAAAAAGCCTATAACGAAGGCAACCATATCGTAGTCGAGATCACCGACGACGGTAAGGGATTAGATGCCGATATGCTAAAGGCACGCTCGATAGAAAAGGGCATCATCACCGAGCGCGAAGCCGATACTATGAGCGATAAAGAGGCGTTCGGACTTATATTTAAGCCTGGATTTTCGACTGCTGCGAAGGTAACTAACGTAAGCGGCCGCGGTGTGGGAATGGACGTCGTAAAAACGAATATCGAAAAAGCTAAACGGTATAATCGACATCGAAAGCGAAGTGGGTAAGGGCACGACGATGAAGCTAAAGATTCCGCTCACGCTAGCTATCATACAGTCGCTTTTAGTAGGCGCACAAGAGGAGTTTTTTTCGCTATTCCTCTAGCAAGCGTTTTTAGAGACCGTGCGCGTGCCGATCGACGATATCTATACGATTGACGGCAAAAACGTGCTCAGACTACGCGACGAGGTGCTTTGTCGCTGGTTAAGCTTATCTGATATCTTTGGCGTCAAAGCAGGTCTTTGACGGCGGCGATCAGACATACGTGGTCGTTATCGGCGTAGCGGAGGCAAAAGCTAGGCATCATCGTAGATAGCCTCGTAGGACAAGAGGAGATCGTAATTAAATCAATGGGTGATTATCTCCAAAATATCCCTGGAATCGCGGGAGCCACGATAAGAGGCGACGGCCGCGTAACACTCATCATCGACGTAGGTATGATGATGGAGATGGCAAAAGATATAAAAGTAGACATAAAAAGCCAGCATGGAATCCTCAAAAAAAGCGTTAAAGAAAAAAACCGAGCGACTACAAGGTGCTGATCGTCGACGACTCGAAGATGGACAGAACCATAATGCAAAAATCGCTAGCCCCTCTTGGCGTAACGGTGATAGAGGCCACTAACGGCGTCGAGGCTCTAACTATCGTAAAATCTGGCGAACATGCGCTTGATGCGATGCTAATCGATATCGAAATGCCGCGAATGGACGGCTACACGCTAGCGGGCGAAATTCGCAAGTACTCAAAATATAGAAATTTGCCGCTTATTGCGGTAACCTCAAGGACGTCAAAGGCCGATAGGCTAAGAGGCGTGGAAGTAGGAATGACCGAGTATATAACTAAGCCGTATTCGTCCGAGTACCTTGAAAACGTAGTTAGAAAAAATATCAAACTAATAGGATAGAACATGAACGACAAACTAAATCAGGTTCTAAAAAGACAAAAAAGACAGGTGATAGATCCGAGCGAAAAAGAGCGCGAGGAGATCGTCCAGCTAGTCGGCTTTATCGTGGGCGACGAGGAGTATGCGATACCTATTTTTAAATATCCAAGAGATAATTAAGCCCATCGAATACACTCGCGTGCCTAGCGTGCCTGAGTATGTTTTGGGTGTATTTAACTTGCGCGGTAGCGTCATCCCGTTAATCGACTTGAGAAAGAAATTTTCTCTAAATGCCGCAAAACCGAGCACGAGTACTAGATATATAGTAATGAAAGACGGCGATAACGTTGCTGGATTTGTGATTGATAGGCTAACGGAAGCTATTAGGATACAGCAAAATAGGATCGATCCGCCGCCTGAAACGCTTTTAAGAGATAAGGGTATGATTTACGGCATCGGTAAGAGAGATAATAGTATTCTTACGATTTTTAAAAAGTCGAAACGCTATTGAAACGTGATTTTTTTAGGATTAATTTTTGATAAAGCTTTGTGTATTTGATTTTGATTCGACGCTGATGGACGGTGAGACGATAGATTTTTCTGGCTGCGGCAAAAGGCGTGGGCGATGAGGTTAGCGAAATAACTGCAAAAAGCGATGGCTGGCGAACTTGATTTTTTTCGAGAGCTTGACGCGCCGCGTTTCGCTTTTTAAAGGGGCTTGAGCTTGCTAAAGTAGATCAAATTTGCTCAAACTTTGCCGCTCATGCCAGGAGCCGCCGAGTTGATCGCGCATCTAAAAAAAGTAAGGGCATCAAGGTCGTAGTTTTTTTAGCGGCGGATTTCACTCGGGCACCGATAGAGCGCAAGAAAAAGCTCAAATTTGATGCTAGTTTCGCGAATATCCTGCATCACAAAGACGGCGTCCTGACTGGACTCGTGGGTGGCGAAATGATGTTTGGCTTTTTCAAAAGGCGCGATGCTTGCAAATTACAAAATTTGGCTTTGGAATCTCAAAAGAGCAGACGATGAGCGTGGGCGACGGCGCCAACGACCTATCTATGTTTGAGTATTCAAATTTAAAAATCGCATTTTGCGCAAAGCAAATTTCGAGGCAAGCGGCAACTTGTTGCGTGGATAAAAAAAGATTTGCGCGAGATCGTAATTTGATATAAAAAAAGGCGAGAAAAAAATGTTTAATAACGATATAAATTTTTCATTGTGGTGCGACTTTATCGAGCGCGATTTTTTTACAAAACGAGTTTGTAAATTTACTTCAAAGCGGCACGATTAACGGCGTGACTTCAAACCCGTCCATCTTTAAGGCTGCGTTTTTTTATCGGATTCTTATAAAGACGTCATTAGCCAAATGGGTAAAAAAATATCCGAAGGTGCTTTTATGAGACGCTCGCGATGCAAGATATCAAGATAGCTGCAATAAAACTTTTGAAGCATTATGTAAACGGCGACGACGGTTTTGTTAGTATAGAGGTTGATCCTAGCTTTTTGCGATAATGCCGCAGCTACGGTAGATGAGGGTGCTAGACTTCACGCGGAGATCGGCATGCCAAACGTCATGGTAAAAATACCTGCTACAAAAGCCGGCTTTGAAGCGATGAGCGCTCTAACTGCGCGCGGTATCGCGGTAAATGCGACGCTGATTTTCTCGCCCGAGCAAGCCGTAGCGTGTTTGGACGCTTTTGAAGAGGGAGTAAAGGGCTTATGAAAAAGAAATTTCCGCTAACGCCGTTACCAAAGAGCGTGATTAGTATTTTTTTGTTAGCAGATTTGATCGCTTGCTAGATGAAAAAGATGCGCGAGAACTCGCTACCGACGGGACAAATCGGTATCATGAACGCGACTAAAATTTACAAAATCATAGAAAATAAAAGTTTGCCTACGACGAGGGCGCTGTTTGCTAGTACGGGGGTGAAGGGCGATGATTTAGCAAAGGATTATTACGTAAAAGAGCTGATGTATCAAAATGCGGTAAATACGGCCCCGCTTGATACTATCAAGGCCTTTATCGCGAGCAAAAAAACGAACCTAAAACCGCCGTTAGCGACGATAGTATAGAGAAATTTCTTTCGGCGTAGTAAAAAGGGCCGACATAGATATGGAGAAGGTTTATAAAGACTTACTAAGCGACGGCTTAAAGCAATTTGTAACTGCATTTGAAGATATCATGAAAGCATTAAAAATGAAGTCTTCTGGGTTTAATTCGATAGAACAAGAAGAGATAGCCGGCTATGAACCGGTTGGCTCCGGCATTAAATTTGACACTCAAGACGACGAACTTGAGCGTATTATAAATCTAAGAGCGAATGCGGTAAAAAGGGCGATATACAAAAAAATAAGAGATAAAAAAATAAAGAAGATTCGCAAGAAGAGCAAGTCATAGAGCTAAAGCCTGAAAAAAAGACGAGCAAAAAAATAGGCGGAATCGCAGATGAAAATTGACCGATCATGAGCCCGTGTTTAAATTTGGACAAAATATTGATTTCGATAACCTACCGGCATTAAAGCCATTAGATGGCGAGCTTTTTGAAAAAAAGGAAAGAGCAAGCAGAGCCTATCAAATTTGATGAATCTATCGAACACGCTAAACTAGAAGCAAAAAATCATGAGTTGAGTGAAAATCTCCAGGCTATCAATGAAGCGTTAAGCGAAATAGACGCTCTAGACGAGACGCTTGAACAAAAAAATATGCTTGATAAAAACGGAGATAGCTGAGGCGTTGGAGCAACCGGGCGTCGATAAAGCGCCGGACGCAGAAATCTAATGATAATAGCGCAAGCTTAGACAATTTAGGCGTCGGTTTTATTGTAGAAGAGGTTGATTTGACGCAAGGTCCCTAGCGAAAAGGATCAAATTTCAGACTTTTTCAAAAACGAATTTAATATATCTCAAAATGGAGACAATAAAGAAGCGAAAGATGAATCGGATATAATCGCAAAAAGAGGTACATTTAATCCAATCTAAGTCAAATTTAAATGTAGATTTTTTTGGAATACCAAGAAAAAAACACGAAGATTGACGTGTCTGAGAAATTTGCATGAATCGCAAGAACAAGTTTTTTTGAGTCAAATTAATGCAAGCATATAAAAGTACAAGCAAAGGAGCAACGCAAGTGCAAGTCAAAAGCGCGCAAGAAAGCGGGATAAGTACGGCAAAAAGAAGCTGAAGCAAGACCTGCCAAGCGTAAAGATAGGGCTGCGCTTTTGGCCGAAATAGGGCTGTCGACCGATGATAGCGGTCTTGGAATGCCTGGCGATAGGGGCGTCAATAATGCTAGCTGATGAAAGTGCTAGAAGAGTTGCCATGAAGGGCGTACTAGATAAATACTTAATAAAAGCTTATTGAGCTTGGCGGTAGCGACTTGCACGTAAAATCCGACAGGGTTATTCGAGGTAGATTTAACGGCGAGATATTTACCATGGGCGATCAAATTTCTAGATTACGACAGTTCTATAATTCTTGCTAAGGAAAATTTTAGGATCGAATTATTATAGTCTAATGAAAAGAAAGAGCGTGGATTTTTACCTATAGGCTAAACGACGACTATCGTTTCCGCTCAAACGTCTTTTTGCAGATGGACGGCGTATCTTTCGTATTTAGAACGATTCCGACGAAAAATTCCTACGATGTCGGAGCTTTTATTGCCGCCCGTTATTGAAAAGCTTTGCAATAAAGTAAATAGAGGTATCGTCTTAGTAACGGGACCTACTGGTAGCGGTAAAACGACGACGCTAGCTAGCATGATAAACCACCTAAATCACACGAAAAACTACCACATCGTCACTATCGAAGATCCGATCGAGTTTATATATAACGACGACAAAAGCGTAATAAATCAGCGCGGTATCGGGCCAAGACGTAGATAGCTTTGCTGACGCGCTAAGAGCCTCTTTGCGTGAGGATCCAGATGTTATATTCGTAGGCGAGATGAGAGATCTAGAGACCGTTAGAACTGCTATAAATGCCGCAGAAACAGGACACTTGGTGCTTGCGACGCTTCACACTCTTGATGCAAAAGAAACTATCGGCCGCGTCATAAACATGTTTCCTAAAGAGGAGCAAAACCGAATCAGAATGACCTTTGCTTCGGTTGCGGAGGCTATCATATCTCAGCGCCTCGTCGTAACTACGGACAGCAAACGCCGCGTCGCTTGCGAAAGTAATGGTAAAAAAATATAAGAATAAGAGATATGATCCTAGAAGATAGAGATAGCGAATGTACGACGCGATAGAACAAAGTAGAAAATACCTACGGAATGCAGACCTTTGAGCAGCATTTGCTTGACATGTATACTTCGGGAATTATAACAAAAGAAGAAGCGCTAAGAAAGCGCGAGCAGAAGGGAAAAATCTCGATATCAAAAAAATCAAAGAGTGCAGACCTCGCTAAAAAGCGAGCTATGGTTGCCTCCATCGAGGAAGATGACGAGCTTTTTAAAAAGAGTTTCAAAGCGAGGTTATCGCGCTCAAAGATATCAAAGTAAGGCGAAAGTTTATATAAATTGGGTATTATCTGCCTCTATTTTTTTAAGGAAAGGAAAACGATGTTAGAAGGTATCGTTAGAGAGAGTATCGGTAAAAAGGCGTCAAAAAGCCTTGAGAAGAGATGGTTATCTAATCGCCAACATTTACGGCAAGGGATTAGAGAACGTGCAGGCCGCTTTTAAAAATCAATGATTTTATAAAAGAGGTTCGCAAAAAAGAGAGCCTTGCGTTTGACGTAAAAGTGGGCGGAAAAACCTTGAAAGTCGTAGTAGTCGAATACCAAAAAAAGACCCTGTGACAAATGCGCTAAAAACACGTTGATTTAAAGGTTGCGCTTCCAGGCGTCGTCTCAAAAATACATGATCCCGGTTAAACCTTGCGGAACCCCGGTCGGTCTAAAAAAATAAAGGCGTTTTGATCATCTCAAAAAGACGCTTAGCCGTAAAATGCACGGCTGAGAAATCTGCCTAATTCATTCGACATAGACGTTAGCGGCCTTGATATAGACGACACCGTCCTAGTACGCGATATAACCGTTCCTACGGGCGTCACTATTATTGATGCTGACCGCGTAGCGGTTCTAGGCGTAATAAAAGCTAAATAAGGCTAGCCTTGATACTCATAGTTGGACTGGGGAATCCCGGTCCCGAGTACTCAAAACAAGACATAACGCCGGCTTTATGCTGATAGATAGACTTAAAAACTCAAATTTCCCACAGATGTGAGCTCAGTCAAATTTCAAGGCGATCTGTTTAAATTTCAAAAATCTACTTATTTTTAAAACCAACGACTTTTTATGAACCTAAGCGGACGAAGCGTGAAAAGCCGTCGCAGATTTTTTTATAAGCCTGAGCGCATTATCGTTATTCACGACGATCTTGATTTAAATTTCGGCGTCGTTAAATTTAAAAAGGGCGGCGGAAACGGCGGGCATAATGGGCTAAAAATCAATCGACGCGTTAATGGGCGCAGATTACGAGCGCGTTCGTATTGGTATCGGTAGAAGCGCGCACAAAGGCGAAAGCGCTGTAACCGGTCACGTGCTTGGAGAATTTAACGCAGAGGAAAAAGAGGGGCTGGAAAAATTTCTAGACTACTGTGAAAAACGCGCTAAATGAGCTAATAAAAACAGACATCGATGTTGTCTCACAAAAATTTCTCAACCAAAAAAAGGTATTTTTGTGAGAGGGTTAAATTGATATTTCAGACTTTTTGTTATTCGTCAAATTTTGGAGCTTTTTTAAAGCGCTAAAAAGTCTATTAAATTTGAAAGCCAAAATTTAAAACCTTATGCCAAATCTCTCTTTACAGCAAGTTTTATAAATTTACTTAAAAAAATTTTATTAGCAAATTATAAAAATTTACGAAAAAAACGGTTTTTCACAGACTCGCCTTTTTATCCAGAGCTGCATTTTTTTATTAATTCACGCGAAAAACAGAGCTGTTTTAAATTTGATACTTTCGAGAGTATTGCTCTTGTTTGCCGACCCGTGTACGCAAAATTTGATTTAAAAAGGCCATAAATGAACCTTTACGCGCGTTACGTCGGCTGGCTTTATTTTTAAATATTTCATGATTTTATTCGTCGCGCTCACGCTTTTTTACGTCGGCATCGACATCCTAACCAACCTAAAAGACATGCCCGCAAGCGCGAACCTAAAGCTGCTTTACTTCGGCCTTACCTCGCTTACGGCGGTAAACTACGTCCTGCCGCTCGCGCTCATTTTTGCGCTCATAACGAGCAAATTGAGCATGATCCGCAGTAACGAGTTAGTTAGTTTTTATGCGCTTGGTATCGATAAAAAAATCGCCTGATCAAGCCGCCTTTTTACATCGCGCTTGCCATCACACTCATTTACGTCGGGCTAAATTTCACGCCGTTTGCCTACGCCTACGAGTACGGGCGAAACATCGTGAAACTCTCAAATTTATCGCGCACGAGCTCGGATATTTTCTTAAAATTCGAGGGTAAATTTGTCTACATGGATAGCCTAAATCCCATTAGCGGCGAGGCGAAAGACGTGCGGATATTTGACATAAACGGCAGCAATCTGCGCAGCGCTACCTTTGGCGAAAGCGGGAAGTTTATAGACGATGCGTGGCTTTTAAAAAATGCTAAAATCGTAAATTTGCCGCAAAATATTAAGCTTGGCGAAAAGGGGCTTGATATCAAAACGCCAAGCGAGCTAAAAACGCTTGAAAATTTTAAACCAAAAACTATAGAAAGCGCGTCGGCGGAGAGCTCGGCGATCACGATCCCGGATGCCGTGGATTACATTTTGACGTTTAAGGACGAGGGCGTCGGGTTAAATTCGACCAAAACCACGCTTTATAACCTCGCTTTTGCGCCGTTTTTTGCGCCGTTTTATGGTGCTAATCATTTACTATTTTTTGCCGGTTACGGGACGATTTTTTTAACCTCGCCTTAAAAAGCTTTTATATTCACGATCGCCTCGCTTTTGCGTCTGGGGCGCACTTTTTGTGATGATGAGGTTTGCTAGAAACGGCATCGTCTCGCCAGAAGTCGGCGTGCTTTTACCGATTATTTTACTCGGCGCTTACGCTTTTTATCTGCGTTTTGGGAATCGTTAAGAGAGATTTAGGCAAAACTTTCTGTAAAATCTAACTATTTTTTAAACAAGGTCGGTTATGGATTTTACGAATTTGGCGCAAAAAAATACGGCACCCTCTTTATGTTTACGATTTTGATTATATGGCGCACCGCTATGAAGCGCTAAAAACGCGTTTCACGCTAGAAAATCTCTCGTATGCTACGCCGTTAAGGCAAACTCAAACTTAAGCGTTCTGAGTTCTAGCCGGGCTTGGGGCCGGACTTTGACTGCGTGAGCGTAGGCGAAGTTAAGCGTGCGCTGCTAGCGGGAGCCAAAAGTTACCAAATCATCCTAAGCGGCGTGGGCAAGCGCGACGATGAACTCAAACTTTGCGCTGGAAAATGAAATCCTTGATGATAAACTGAAAGCGAAGCCGAGATGAACCGCCTGGAAGCGATCGCAAAGCAGCTCGGAAAGTCCGCTCGCATCAGCATCCGCGTAAATCCAGATATCGACGCTAAAGACTCATCCCTACATCTCTACCGGACTAAACGAAAATAAATTCGGCGTAGATCTGCAAACGGCGAAAAAAAATGTATTTGCACGCCAAAAAAACTCGCCGCATCTAGAACCGGTCGGCATCCACAGCCACATCGGCTCTCAGATAACCGATATCAAGCCCGTTATCGAAGCGGCAAAGATCGTGGCAAATTGACTAGAGAGTTAAAAAGCCGCGCAAATCGACATCAAATTTTCTGACGTCGGCGGCGGCATAGGCATAGTTTACGGCGATGAGAGCGAGCCTGATCTATACGAATACGCGCAGGGCATTTTGGCACGTTAAGCGGTCTGGACGTTACCGTAGTTTGCGAGCCCGGGCGCTTTATCGTCGGCAACGCTGGGTATTTTCTAACTAGCGTTCTTTACGAGAAATTTAATAAAAACAAGCGTTTTTGTGGTCGTGGACGGCGCGATGAACGACCTTATCCGCCCGAGTCTTTATCAGGCTAGGCATAAAATTTTTCGCTCTTAGCGGCAGCAAGACTCTTTGCGAGTGCAAGACTGAGCAGCTTCGGGAGCTCAATTAGCTCTTGCGACGTAGTCGGGCCGATCTGCGAGAGCGGCGATTTTTTAGCAAAAGATCGAAATTTACCGCCGTTAAACCCAGGCGATCTCGTCGTCATCAAATCAGCCGGCGCATACGGCTTTGCGATGAGCAGCAACTACAACACTCGTGGGCGCGCTGCGGAGGTTGCGGTAAAAGGGCGGCGAAGACTTTTTGATAAGGCGCCGCGAAAGCTTTGAGGACATCGTGGCGCTGGAGCGCGAATTACTAGGCTAAGGAGCGAAAATGCAAAACATAAACGACCTTAGAAACGAGATAGATAAGATCGACGATGAGGTGCTAAGACGCCTAAACGAACGCATGAATTTCGTGCGAAAGATCGGCGAACTAAAGCAAACCAGCGGCAGCGCGATCTACCGCCCCGAGCGTGAAAGAGCGATTCTAAAACCGCCTCGAGGGGCAGGACTCTGCATTTTTAAACAAAGTTGCTATTGAGGCGATTTATCTTGAAATTTTTGCCGTCAGTAGAAATCTCGAAATGCCCGAAAAAGTCGCCTATCTAGGGGCCTGAGGGCACCCTACACGCACCAAGCCGCGGAGAGTCGTTTCGGCGCAATGAGCGCGTATTTGCCCCTAGCTAGTATCGAGGCGGTTTTTACCAAACTAAAGCACAAAGAGGCCAAATACGGCGTCGTGCCGATAGAAAACAACACCGAAGGTGCCGTGGGCGCGACGCTAGACTGCCTTGGGCGGTTTGATAGTGTCAAGGTCGTGGCTGAAATTTACATGGATATCCACCATATTTTTTTGCGAGCAAGTGCGAAAAATTTAAAGGACATCAAGCGCATCTACTCGCACCCGCAAGGCTACAATCAGTGCCGCAAACTTTAGACGATCATATGCTTTCAGCCGTCGAGTTTATCCCGGCAAAATCGACCGCACAGGCCGCGCAGCTAGCCAGCAGCGAGCCAAACTCGGCCGCCATCTGCTCTAAGATTGCGGCCAAGCTTTTACGGCGTGCCGATTTTTGTTTGAGACGATCGAGGATAACGCCGCAAACCGCACGAGATTTTTTTATCTTAAGCGATTTTTAAAAACGAGCGAGCGCAAAGAAATAAAAACATCAATCCTAGCAAAGACCGAGCACCGTCCCGGCGGGCTAGTGGAGCTACTTTTGGCATTTAGAGACGAGGGTATAAACATAACCAAACTAGAGAGCCGCCCGATAAAAACAGCGCGAATTTAAAGCGAATTTTTATATAGATTTCGAGGGGCACATCGACGACGACAACGTCCAAAAAGCTATACAAAAAGCGATAAGCTACGGCCATGAGATTGCATGGCTAGGAAGCTACGTCGCGTGGGAGGAATGAGATGAAATGTAACGGAAAATTTGGCAAATTTGAGTGAGCTACGAGGCGGGCAAGCCTATCGAGCTAGTCGTGCGCGAATACGGCATCGACGCCAAAGACGTCATCAAGCTAGCCAGCAACGAAAACCCGTACGGTACGAGCCCTGCGGTAGTAAAAGCAGTAGGGCGAGATAGCAAATAAAATGCATCTTTATCCCGACGACAGCTACTTCGAGCTAAAGGCTGCGCTAGCTAGTAAATTTCTGCGTTAGCGAAAAAAATCTATCGTAATAGGCTCCGGAAGCGATCAGATAATAGATTTGCCGTGCACGCAAAGGCGAACGCAAAGAGGGGAATTTTAACCACGGGCATAACCTTTGCTATGTATGAATGTACGCCAAAAGCAGCGGGTGCGAAGGTCTTTAAAACCCAGAGTAAAGAGCATGATCTGGGCGAGTTTTTTTGCACATTTACAAGGCTAAAAAAAGACGAGATCGGCATTATATTTTTGTGTGTGCCCAATAACCCTCTAGGAGGCTGCCTGGATGCCGAGGAAATGTATAAATTCTTAGAGCAAATCGATGCCGATACGCTCGTGGTTATCGACGGCGCATATCAAGAGTTTGCTAAATGTAAAGACGCGAAAAAAAGAGATAAAACCGAAGGGAGCTCATAGCTCAAATTTCCAAACGCGATATACCTGGGTACGTTTTCTAAGGCTTACGGCCTTGGCGGTATGCGCGTAGGATACGGCATCGGCGAAGAAAGCGTGATGAGCGAGCTGGGCAAAACTAAGAGCGCCGTTTTAATATAACGACGCTTAGTTTAAAAAGCGGCTATCGAGGCGCTAAAAGACGAAGAATTTGTAAAAAAATGACGCTTGATACGAACTTTTAAAGAGATGAAAAAGTATGAAAAACATTTGCCGACCTTCACGGCATAAAGTATCTGCCGAGCTTTACGAATTTTATCGTTTTTTTGAGTTTGAGCGTCAAAACGCTAGCGAGCTTGCTCAAAATCTGTTAAAAAAAGGTATAATTTTTACGTGACCTAAAAGGTTACGGATTAAACGCGATTCGCATAACTATCGGGCAAACCAAATCAAAAACGACGTAGTTTTAAAACAAATCGAGGGAAATTTAAAGTAAATGGATTTCAAAACCGCAATTCAACAAATCGGACAGGGTCTATCACAACCTCTCGTTAAGACAGCGTCTAGTCGCTGCGGGCTCGGTTGTGTTAGTGGTTGGATTTTTAGTGTTTTTGAGCATTTATAAAAGCTCAAATGAAGGTTACGACGGCTATAGCGTACTTTTTGAAGATACATCTGCCGCAGACTCTGCGCTAATAATCCAGCAGCTTGAAAAAGATAAGGTAAAGTATAAAATTACTAAACGAGGGCACGATTTTAGTGCCAAACTCGGACGTTTACCGCGAGAGGATTTCGATCGCGTCGCTTGGGATTTTAAAAGACGGTAAGGTCGGATTTGAGATTTTCGATAAGCAAGAATTTGGCGCGACTGATGCCGAGCAAAAGGTTAAATTTCAACGTGCTCTAGAGGGCGAGCTGGCTCGTACGATAGAAAGCTTGGCGCCGATAAATAAAGCTATCGTGCGTATCGCGATACCCAAAGAAACGCTTTTTACCGAGCGTGCCACGCCACCAAGTGCGTCTATCGTGTTAAATTTAAAAGACGGGCAGAGCTTAAATTTAAAACAAATCACGGGCATTAAAAATTTAGTCGCCGCAGCGGTGGCAAATTTAAAACCCGAGCAAGTAAAAATCGTAAGTCAAGACGGAGTGCCGCTTGGTGAGGAGGACGGCGAATACGATAGCGATCAGATCACGCAACAAATCCGCTACAAACGCGACGCCGAGCACAATCTCGAAGAAAAAATCATAAACGTCCTATCGCCTATCGTGGGCGGCTCGGATAAGGTCGTAGCCAAAGTAACGATAGACTTTTGACTTTGCTAGAAAAGATAGCCAAAGCGAGACCTTTGATCCAAACTCTGTAGCTAGAAGCGAACAAAATGTCGAAGAAAAACGCCAAGGCAGCAAAAGAAGCTGAAGTACAAGGCGTGCCTGGGGCCGTGAGCAATATCGGTCCGGTAGAAGGTCTTCAAGACGGTAAAATGAAAGAGTTATACTCAAAAAGCTCATCTACAACAAACTATGAAATCTCAAAAAAAGTCGAGCGCGTCAAGGATCAGTTTGCTAAGATAAACCGCCCTAAGCGCCGCTGTCGTCGTGGATGGAAAAATACGAAAATAAAAAAAGACGAAAAAGGAAATCTAACTAGCGAAATAGCCTACGTACCGCTTGATAAAGAGCAGCTAGCGCGTATAGACGCTCTTATTCGCCAGTCTATTGGCTTTGATCAAAACAGAGGCGACGAGGTTACTGTTAGTAACTTTGAGTTTCAGCGTCAAGACGGACAGACGCCGGCTAGCAAAGTTCAGTCCTTTTTCGAGCTTTTACATAGTGCCGTTTTTGCCTATTATCAAGTATCTTTTTTGCGGCCGTTTTTACTTTATGTATTCTATAAAAAAAGGTTATTGCTCCATTTATGGCTAAAATGCTTGAGGACGTAAAAGAAGAAGAGCTTGATTTGTCGGAAAACGAAGTTCAGCTAGAGGATAGCGAAGATACGCTGGAGAAAGTTTCAAGCGGCTAGGAAAAAAAGTTGAGGAGCAGCTTGGTATCGGCGATAACTTTAATGAGGACGACTTGCGCTATGACGTATTGCTAGAAAAAAATGAAACTAATCGTTCAAGATCGCAGCGAAGAAATAGCCGTATTGCTCCAAGATATGATAAAAAAACGACTTGGATTTTTAGCAACCGTAAGGACTTTTAATGGCAACAAAGCTAAATGAACAACAAAAGATGATTTACGACGACCTTTCGATGCCCGAAAAGGTCGCTATTTTGCTTATTCAGTTGGGCGAGGACGCCACGACTTTGCTATTTTCGCATATGGAGGTTGACGTTATAACAGAAATTTCGCGCTATATAGCTACCGCAAAGAGTACGGATAAAGGCGTAGCAGCCGCTGTTTTAGAAGAATTTTACGCTCTCATGCAGTCAAATCAATATATGAGAAGCGGCGGCTTAGAGTACGCGAAAGAAAGTTTTATACCGCACCTTTGGTCCTGAAGCTGCGCAAAAGATACTCGACAAGCTCGCAAAAAGCATGGAAAACACAAAGAGCTTCGGTTATCTTGCCAAGGTAAAGCCTCAACAGCTTGCGGACTTTATCGTTAACGAACATCCGCAGACTATCGCGCTTATTTTGGCGCATATGGATTCAACCAGCGCGGCCGAGACGCTTTCGTTTTTTAATAATGAGCTTAGAAGCGAGGTCGTTGTGAGAATGGCAAATTTGGGCGACATCAGCCCGTCTATAATCAAACGCGTTTCAACGGTGCTAGAAGGCAAACTAGAGAGCCTCACGTCCTACAAGGTCGAAGTCGGCGGACCAAGGGCTGTGGCGGAGGTGTTAAACCGCCTCGGCCAAAAGGCGTCCAAAGCTACGATCGAATATATCGAGGACGTCGACGACAAGCTCGCTACGACAATCAAAGAGCTTATGTTTACCTTTGAGGATATTAACACCCTCAATCAAGCAGCTATCCGCGAAATACTTAAAAAAACGTCGATAAAAAAAGACCTCATGGTCGCACTAAAAGGCAGCGGCGACGCTCTCAAGGAGAAATTCCTCTCTAGTATGTCTCAGCGCGCCAGCGACTCGTTTAAAGAAGAAATGCAGTTTTTGGGAGCGGTGCGCGTAAAAGACGTCGAAGAGGCACAGCGCCGCATAGTAGAGCAGGTTCAGGCCCCTAGCCGAAAGCGGGGCGTTCCAAATAGGCGAAAGCGATGAGATGATAGAATGAAAAAGTAGTGTAATAACAAATGAGCGCTCAAAAGAGCACTTTGTAGAAAAACTATCGGTTTAAAAGTACTAGGCCAGGAAAAAAAGAAGCGAGGATACACACTCGGCCCACGAAAGCGAATCTGGCCGCGCGACCGAGCATAACGACCGAGCTTTTAAACGGCGAGCAAGAGAGTTCAAATTTAATCGAAGCAAAAAGAGCAGGGCTCGTATTTTTAGGCCAGAATCAAACTTCATCGAGGAGCTACTAAAACGCACCGACGAGATGAGCGGCAGTATGATAAAGCTGCAAATGCAAATCGAAAACCAAGAAAACGAATTTGCTAAACGCCTAGAGAGCGAGATCCAGCGCGCTAAAGAGGACGGCATAAAGCAGGGCAGAGACGAGGCGGCGGCTAAATTTGACGAGGAGTTAAGAGCGCTTGAGAGCAGGTATCTCGGATCTATAAATAAGCTAGAGGAGCAGGCGGCTAAATTTGAAAGCCTCATCGCATCTAGCGAAGCGCAGCTGCCCGCTACCGCAGTTGATATAGCCAAAGAGGTCGTAAAAAAAGAGATTTCTCAAATTCGGCAAACATCGCCGCAGCTATCTGTAAGGAGCTTTTTAGCGAGATAAAAAGACGCTAAAGAGGTGCAGGTCAAAGTAAATCCGAAAGATTACGAGTTTATCAAAGAAAAATTTCTCCGGTCAAAACGTCAAAATCTCCGCCGATGAAGCCATTAGCGCGGGCGGAGCGATCGTGCTTAGCGACGCGGGTAACCTCGAGGGCACGATCGAAGCCAGACTAGAAAAAAATCAAAAAGATAATAGGACAATGATAGACGTAAAATCTATGAATATGGAGGAGCTTGAAGCGCTTTGCGGAAAGCTCCGTGATAATCTACAAACCGTCAGCGCAAATGGCGGGACATCTTAGCTCAAACATCGGCGCAGTCGAGCTTATCGTCGCGATGCATTATGTTTTCGACGCCGCAAAAGATCCGTTTATATTTGACGTTAGCCACCAAAGCTACGCTCATAAGCTAATCACGGGGCGCTGGGATAAAGTTTGACACTCTTAGAGAAATTTGGCGGTATCAGCGGCTACACCAAGCCTTCTGAGAGTAAATACGACTACTTTATCGCAGGTCACAGCTCCACCTCGATCTCGCTGGCAGTCGGCGCATCAAAGGCGATAAAGCTAAAAGGCGAGGATCGCATCCCCGTGGCCTTTATCGGCGACGGCTCGATGAGCGCGGGTATCGCGTACGAGGCGCTAAACGAGCTCGGCGACATCAAAAACCCATGCGTCATCGTCCTAAACGACAACGAGATGAGCATCAGCAAGCCCATCGGCGCCTTTAGCAACTACCTCTCGCAGATGATGGCCGGGCCGCTGTATCAAAAGTTTAAAAAAGTCGCGTAGAGCGATTTTTTGAGCTATATGCCAGACGGCGCCGCGTATATGGCGCGCAGGATGGAGGAGGGCATTAGGATCTTTACGCCCGGGATGTTTTTCGAGGAGCTTGGGCTTGAGTATATCGGTCCCGTAAACGGTCACGACGTGAAGGCGCTTATTGAGGCGTTTAACGTCGCAAAAGGCATGAAAAAGCCCGTTGTCGTGCACGCGCAGACGCTAAAAAGGCAAGGGCTACGAAAAAGGCCGAGGGGCATCTGGCTAGCTGGCACGGCGTGAGCCCGTTTGATCTTCAAAGCGGCGAAGCTATCAAAAAATCAGCCGCCAAATCTGCCACCGCGCTCTTTGCGGAAAATTTGACCGAGCTAGCTAGCGAGCATAAAAATATCGTCGGAGTCACCGCCGCGATGCCTACCGGCACTGGCATAGACGCTCTTATGGAGAGGTTTCCCGATAGATTTTGGGATGTAGCGATCGCCGAGCAGCATGCCGTTGCCTCGATGGCAGCGATGGCGAAGGAGGGCTTTAAGCCATTTATTGCGATTTATTCGACTTTTTGCAGCGGGCATTTGATCAGGTCGTGCACGACTGTGCGATCATGAACTTAAAGCGTCGTCTTTGCGATGGACCGCGCGGGCATCGTCGGCGAGGACGGCGAGACGCATCAGGGCGCATTTGACGTTAGTTATCTAAACTTGATCCCGACTGACGATTTTCGCGCCTCGCTGTGCCGATAGTTTTAGGCTCGCGATGCGCTACGCATATGCTCACGAGGGGCCTTGCGCTTTTCGTTATCCGCGCGGAGCTTTTCGCTGGCGCAGGGCGAATTTGAGGCACGAGAGCTTGAGCTTGGCAAAGGGTGAGATTTTTGGTCGAGGGCGGCGGTAAAGCGGCATTTATCTCTTACGGCAACGCCGTTGGTAAAAGCAAATGCCGCTCGCAAAAATTTTACTCGAAAAAAACGGATGGCAATTGACCCTAGTCTTGTTGATTTGGTTTTTGTCAAGCCGCTTGACGGCGAACTTTTTGCAAGAGCTCGCGCGCAGGCATGTAAATTGGTATGTCTTTTTCAGATACCGCAAAAAAAAGGCGGCGTAGGCGAGATTTTTGGCTGCGTTTTTTTGCAAGAGCGGCGCATTTTTTTGACGTGCACATCGTTAGCTTTGAGTTTGACGACGCGTTTATCTCGCACGGCGCTACGGCCGATGTCGAGAGGGCTCTTGGTATCGATGCGGCGAGCGTTTGCGAGAAAATTTTAGCCCAAAAGGCAGATCAAATTTAAGCTGAAGCGTTTTTGCGTTTCGGTTTTATGCGTTTTGGCGAGCGCATTTAGGCAGAGAAGGCGAAAAATGTGAGCGAAAACAAACCTTTTTATACTCGGTCCCGCCGCTATTACTTTGATTTACCACTCCTAAATGGCACAGGCAAATTTGTGCGCATCAAGCCGGTTTTATTTTTATCTTCGTTTATCTTTTTTACGGACTGGCTTGCGAGCGAATTTTAGGTTAAATTTGAGTCGCGATAGGCTTTTGTGCTAAGGTTTGTTTTGCTCGCTGTGCCCTAGGATAAAAAAATCGCTAAGAAACATTACAGACTTTCGTTTTTACCGTCTATAAAACGCTTAAATTTGGCGCCGATGCTTGATTGGGTGCGGATTTTATCAAAAAGGTAAAATTTAAGTAGATTTTTGCTCGTAAATTTGGTCGTACGGCAAGGTATAGAAGCTTGTTTCAAATTTAAAATTGTAATTAGCGAAAACTCAAAAATGCGAATTATTTTTTTACGCCTTTGCTTCAAAAAAACGTAGCCTTATCTAAAATGCTGCGATACCGCCGCAACCGACAAAAAAATAAATTTTACGGTAGCGATGATAAGCGGTGGTTGCTTGCAACAATCGATGGCAAAATGTAAGTCGTGTTAAAAGTCGGCTTTTTATTTAAATTCGGCGAGCAAACCGTCAAATTTAAATCGCATTCAAATTTAAGCCTAAAGGTCTAAATTTGTCTTGAGTATAGCGCTTTAAACTCGCAAAAAAAGCATAAATTTGACTACAAATGACACAAATTTTAGTAAATAATAATTTATATTACCAACTATAAAGAAGTTTTTAAATAGAAATTTTTGTATATTTAGCAAAAAAATATTAGGAAAAACGATGAACTATATGGAACTTCTCAAAAATCATGGCCTCAAAGCTACCCCACAGCGCCTCAGCGTGCTCAAAATCCTAGACCGTCACACGCATCCGACGATCGATGAGCTTTATGAAGAGATCTGTGCCGAAACCCCGTCCGTATCGCTCGCGACGGTGTATAAAAAAACCTAAATATGCTAAAGGACGAAGGCCTCGTCGTCGAGGTAAATATGCCAAACCAAAAGGCGCGCTACGACATCTTTAGCTACCCGCACATCCACGTCGTATGCGAGAGTTGTGGGCACGTCGAGGACTATAATTTCTGCGAGGCGCTGAGCGAGTACAAGGAAAGCTTGGAGAGAAAGCTCGGAAATTTCATCGAAAAGATGAATGTGCTCGTAACCGTAAAAGACTGTAAAAACTGCCGTCATTAGGCTCTTAGCTCGCTTTTTTTGGCAAGCCAAAATTTTTCTCTCGTTTGTAGCTTTATAATGAATTAAATTCGGGCTTATGCTAATAAAATTTGCAACTATTTTTGATCCTGTAAGCGAGTTTTTATCAAGAATAAATTATACTCACAAGAGCTTTGGTAGCGCCAAAACAGCGATATTTTGCATCTTAACCTGCTTAAACTGTATACTTAACCTCACTCCGCGACGCGATTTACCCAGATCAAAAACTCATCGCTCGGGTTCTCGTCGTCCAAATGCGCGGGAGTGACTAGCTCAAGCGCGGTCTGCGGGATCGTCGTTTTGAACGTCTGTGTTACCCACTGCTGAAAGTCTAGGTTTGGATGCACGATAAAGTCGTCCTCCTCGCTGTTTGGCGGCGCGCTAAAATCCTCATCCCAGCAGATCTCATCGTATCCGATCGCAAGCAGCCGTAAAAAAATCTAATCCGCTATGAGCCAAAAACGCAGGTCATCGTCGAGCCCGAACCCGAGCCCATATGCACGATCTTCGTCTCGCCCGCATCGTCCAGCCACAGCGCACACATCGAGCCCTCTGAGCCGCTGCCTGCGAACACGCAAAGCCGCTGCTTGATCTCTGCGGCAAGCTCGCGATCCTAGCCGTAAAACCAATACCTTAGCTCCTCGTCGCGATTTTTTTCGGCTCATCCGTGAAAAAGACGATGTCTGTGCCGCCCTCGCGCTCATCGTCGCTCCAGTTCTGCCGTAGCCGATCCTGCGGGTAGAGATAGCCGCGTCTGCGCCCGCCTACGTCGTCATAAAAGCCGTTTGCTTCGATCCACGCATAAAGCGCCTCTATCTCGCTTGGTACTTGCATGCCCTGCGGTAGCGCCTCGCGCAGCTGCGCTAACAATAAATTTTCCACGATCGCTCCTTTTGCTAAATTTGCCGCTCAAATTTTACTGCGTTTTGGCTAAATTACGGATATTTTGTCTGATATTTGCGGGTGTTTTACGCGCCCCTGTCGCCGCAAGCGCAAATCAGGCTCTTAAAATTTGAACCTTTTGCTTGTGATGCACGAGCCGCGGAAATGAGTGTATTTTGACTACTGGAAATGCGTCAAAATTCACGATCTAATTTTTCACTACTTTAAGGCCTCTTGGAAATTTTTCTGTTCGCGCTTCGGATACGCAGACGATACCGTCATCAAATTTGATTTTTCACGTCGCTGAAAATTTAAATTGCAACTTTCGCCGCCACAAGCCCCGTGCGATCGGCTCCGTGATAGCAGTGCACGAGCACGGCGCCCTCCTTTGGCGCTCGCGAATGGTAGGCAAAACATCCGCTATCTGCGCGGGCTTACTCCTGGCTTTGAAGCGGCTTATTTGCGAGCCAAAATTGATCCCCAAACGCCCTTTTATCGCCGCCTCTACTAAAATGGCGCAGATTTACGATGCTTTTGATACCAAGCTCGTGCAGCTTCGCGGTATCGCTTCCCGTCAAGCTGCGCGCTGCGAAACAGCCGCTCGTCCACGCGGTAGAAAATTTTTGCTTCGTCGATGAGGGTTGCTTTTTTTGAGATGAGTTTGGGTTTGTACCGCTCGCCGCGGTATCTGCGTTTTTAAAATGCGCGTCTTGGATGGCACCTTTTGCGTCCGCGAGATTTAGCTCCGCGCCGCTCGTTTTTCTAGAAATTTATGGGAATTGCTTCTGTCGCAAGCTCAGCATTTACGCTCGTTGCAAAAGAAAAAAACGCGACCGATAACGCAAGGGTTTTTAAATTTCCACTTTCATCCTTTAATTTGGCTAATCTTTATGATTGTTGTAGAAAATTTGATGCTTGGCTGGTCAAAATGCGAAATCGCAAGCGCGCCTCAAATTGAGCGTGAAATTTAAGCGTCAAATCCACCCAAAATCGTCACCAATTCTGCCGCGAGCCCGCAAGCCGCGCCGCAAAAAAATCAAAACTTTCGTTTTTAAAATTTCCCCGTTCCCGCCCTGGGTATCGCTAGATCAGTACGCGGTAGTTACATTGCGTAGTCACATTGCCCTTGTAAATTTACTGAAAATAAATCGTAAAAAGGGTGCGCCGTTTCCGCGAGCGCTGCCATACATCTGTACTCGCCTCTTGCGATACTTAGCCCGAAAGTACTTTCAAATTTCTACGCTTTTAGCTTTCGATCAGATCGGTCTGCCAGTTCGCACCTTGCAGCGCCGTGTCAAGCTGTCTGATCTGCTTTGCTATCTCGTCCACCTGCTTTTTGCAGCGCCGCGACGTCGACCGTGCTTAGGATTTTTAATCTCGCTGCGCGAATAAACATCCACTTTTTTTGAGCGGAAGCTTGCGCAAAAAGCCCGCAGCGCGCCCGCTTTTTAGCGTGAGCACGTCGCGCTTTGGCGATTAGCTCCGTTAGGCTCTTGCCGTCCGCTTTTTGCGGTGCAGTTGGTTAAACTTTATCCGAACGATTAGTCGCTCAAGCTCGCTTGTGAGCGCGTCTAGCTCGGCTAGTAGCGCCTTTGGCTCTTCGCTTGGTTTCTCGCCCTCTTGCACCTTCGCGTTATCTGCGAGCCTTGATTTTAGCTGCTCGATGCGTTTTTGTATGTCGGCGCGCAGTATCAGCGCCTCGGCTAGTTTCATTTTCGTCCTTTTTAAGATTTATTTGCCGCTATTTAGCTGCCGATCTTGTCCGTATCGCGGTGAATACGGGCCGTAAAGCAAGCAGTCTCGGCAATCGGTGCTAAACAAAATTGCGTCCGCACGCGCCGAGAGATCAAAGCTCGCGTCCGAGACCGAGTCGGCGATCTGTTTAACTAGGGCGGAGACTAGCATGCCGATGAGGTTGCCGCCGCCGCCGCCCGAGTCGTTTGCCGCGGTGGCGCTCTTTTGCCAGAGTACGGCGCCGGTGTTTAGATCGACTAGAGTCGCCGCTACGCTCACGCGTGTGACGCTGCTAATGAGCATATACGAGGTGCCGTAGTCCGCGACGTTTAGATACAGCGCGGCATCGGCGCCAAATATCTGCTTTAGCTTGTACGTGGAGACTTGTGCGATCTCCGCCGCGTCGTAGATGCCGTTATGTTTTTAAAGGTCTCGTTTACGAGCGCGGGCGAAAATACGTAATATCCCGCCTCGCTAAGCGGATAGAGAGCATTTGCCAGCACCGCCGCGGAGGCCTTTATCTCAGACGAGTCGCTGGTTGGCATCACGACTACGATCGAGCGAGGCTTGGTCTGCAAAAAAACGCCGAGTAGTCGTAAACCTCGAGGCTGCGAGCCGGCGCACGCACCCAGAAACAGCACCGCAAACGCGCCAAGGAGCGCCGATTTTATTTTTATTTTTTTCATTTTGGCTTCCTTTTGCGGTTTTTGCTCGTTTTGGCAGGCTTTGTTTGCTTGTTTTTTTCAATTTCTGCTTGCTCGTTTGCTCGCTTAATGTGAGCTTCTGTCGTTTCAAATTTGACTCGTTCGCGACCGCTTTTTTCCTGCGACTTCGAGCCTCAAATTTGCCGCAGTTTTGCCCGCTGCGCCAGCCGTTTTTACCGTTTTGGTTTAGCAAAAAAACATCGCGTAGTCGCGCGACTCGGGATAGAGCTCGGCCTCTTTTTTTCGACGTAGGCTTTTACACTTTCGCCCCGTTTCCTTGCGAGAGATAGAGCAAGCCCTAGATGCGCGTATAGTCCGGGAGGGACCTTGGCGGCTCTTTGATAGGCTTTTTGCAAACTCTCCTCGAGTGCGGCGATCTGCGCACCCGCGTCGCCCTCTTCGGTTAGATACTCGTAGACCGAGCCCGTGTATGCGCCGTCCCAGTAGTATAGCTGCCCTGGGCGAGTCGTCTGCGCAGCCCAGATAGTAGCATGGCGGCGGCGGAGGCGAGCGCGAATGTGCTAGAGTTTTTAAAGCGCAAAATTTATCCTTATTTCGCGTTAAAGGCGCCGCTTTCAAGCCCGCGCGTTAGGTTGTTTACGGCCTCGATGATGGCTAGGCTTAGCACCTTGCCGTTTAGCGTAGAATCATAACCCGCGCTTCCGCCAAAGCCCAGTACTTCGCGGTTTGAGAGCTCGTACTCGCCCGCGCCCTGGGTGGAGTAGATCACCTCGGAGTTTTTTTCACGTCGACGACGTTAAGGTTTACCTTCGCGTAGGCGGTTTGGGTTTTGCCTTTACCAAGGATGCCAAAAAAAGCTGGTGATCGCCCGTAGTTTTGCGGCCAAACTCCGTCACATCGCCCGTGATGACGTATCTTGCGCCCTTGATATTTTTGCGCCTCTTTGTTTAGCGCGCTTTCTTCTTTGATGGCGCGCATGTTGCTGCGGTCAAGCACCGAAAAAGCGCCCGCTTTGTTGTAAATTTGAGATTAGGATGGTTTGGGCTTGGTTGCCTAGTCTGTCCTCGCCGTCTGAAAATACGCCGTTTTGGTATGAGGACTGGTTGCTAAAGCGGCCGATCGAGACGGCGATCTTTTGTCCTTGATAGTTGGTGTTTAGGGTTTGAACTTTTGGCGTTTCGACCACGCGCGATCTCTCCGTTGCGCAGCCTGTTATTAGCATCGCGGCGCACGCGGCTAGTAAAAATCCCACATTCGTTTTCATATCGCTCCTTTAAATTTTTGATTTGCGTTATTATCTTATCTGTTTTATGCTTAAAAATAGATACTGCAATCGCCCGTCCGTAAGATCTTTGCACAGCTAATCTCTACGTTAGCTAAAACGCTTTTTTTAGATTGTTAAAAAGCTAGTTCAAGCGCCTTTACTTCATGCCCAAGCTCTTCTATGACCTCTTTTCTAAGATCCAAGTTCTTGGCTATAAAATCAGAAAGAAAATTTAGTGATAGAACAAAAAAACATCTTCGCTACTAAAGCGATATTCGATATCCTCAAACGTAAAAAAACTTTTTGCCGAGAAATTTAACGTTCGCCCAAGCTATCCTTTTCACTTTTTAAAAAAATCCACTTTGAAGATAAACGGCTTTTTGTCGTAATTAGGGCGTTTTTAAAGATGATAAGCAGCAACTCTATCGGTAGGTCGTTTCTTTTTTTAGTCCGAGTTTGTGTCGTTTTAAAAATTTATTCGCCGCCTCGAATAAGCTATAATGGCTATTGCGTTTGGTCTCGTTAAAATACGAAACGCAAGCGTAAAAGACTTCGAGCAATATGCCGCTTGACGAATCTTTATATAAAGTATCGTCGCCTTTAAGCGTAGTAAACGGCGTTACAATATCTTTTTCGGTTTCGCTAAACAGATAATCGGTCTTTAAATTCTAAACGGAGCGTAAAATTCCTCATAAAAAAATATTTAGAATTTGCGTAAAATCCTGAGTATTTAAGCCGAGTTTGGCGCACTCTTCTTCGTAATATTTTTCTTTTTTTCTCATAAAGCTCTTTTTGCTCGTGGGTTTCATTTTTTTGTCTAGGCGCTTTTCTAGAATAGGAACCAGTTTTTTTCTTTCGCATTATCTACACTGTTCTCCCAGATGCCGCTCATTTGAAATATATCGTAAGGAAGCGTTAGGGCATTATAAGCGAGCCCTAAGATTGCTTATAATTTCATAGTCGTCCTCGTCGTCTTCGTCATCCTCTTTTTTTCTCAAAGCTGTTTTTTTGTATAGCTCTCCAAGCATAAAGCTGGCGATAAATTCGTCCCAGCCGTTAAATTCGCTAAGAATTTTTTTCACCGTAGAAATTTACGATTTTTTTCATATGACTCAAATATAAATCTTCAAAGCCGATTATCGCCAATGCTATTATGGATGCGTAATCGTAAGCTCTTATGTTTTGTTTTTTTCGCAAACGACGAGTATATCGCTCGTATCGGCGCAGAATCGATAAATTTGCGTAAATTTTCATTTTTTATAAAAATCCTCGGCGATTTGCATAAATTCGGCTTTTTTGTCGACAAAGTCATTTTCGCTAAAATCGTCTTTATCAAAGTATACGCCGAAATTTCTTAAACTCTTTTTTTATCTCCTCTTCGGTTAAAATTTCTATTAAACTCATCAAAGCTTAGCGTCTCAAGCTCCTCCTTTATCTTATATAAAAAGTTAAATAAAAATGCATTCGTAAATATGCTTGTCCAGCTTTTTTTATAGTTCATAACATCTTCTTCTAAAACTACTTGGTAAGTTTCCCGCAGTGCGTTTGGGGATCTGTAAAAACTACTCTCGTAGTCCTCGGAAATACAAAAAAATCGCTCTTTTAACAGCTCCTTGCAAAAGAAAAACGTTCTGCAAATCATACGCCTTAAGAGGAAAAGCGAAAAATGTTGTTGGGGTTAAAAAAATCTTATTCATTCATTACTCCTTAAATTTATTTTTAATAACTATTATTGCGCCGCGTTTGTGATTTATGACGATAGCGCAAAATAAATCAAACCGCGCTATAAGCCGTAAATCGCCGTTAAATTTGATATGCTTTGCGCTTGATTTAGCTTTCAAATTGCCCGCGCAAGCCGTCTAAAAATCAAAGTTAACAAAAAAACGCTTCGCTTAAATTTGATTGCGTTATACTCTGCCGCCGAATTTTACTTGAAGCTTTCAAATTGGCCCGCGTAAAATTTAGCTCGATATAACGCCGACTTGCCGAATATGCCGCCGAGTAGAAATTTAAAATCGGCGCCGCAACAAGGTCTAATTTATCAAAAATCGTCGTTTCGCGAAAGTCGAATGTGATCCAAAGCAAATCCGCAAACGGCGGAGTAGCTTACAAAAATCTCAGCCTCTTTGCTTGCGTTTACCGAGCTTAGCGCGATGCGGTCGCCCGGTTTTAGCTCGCTTAGATTTACCGTTTTGCCGTCTTTTTGCACTCGGACGAAATTTGAAATCTGCGCGAAAAAGGACTCCTGCTGCGCGTATGCGGCGTGGGCGAGTTTGAGTGCATTTTCAAATTTGAGCAGTTTGGTTTGCACGGCGGCGTCTAAAACCCTGCCTTACAGTTTAGTAAAATTTGCTCCTTGCGAGCGATTTTTTGCTCTAGGCTAGCTTGCGTAAATCTCGCTCTCATCATAGCTAGCGCGTTAAATTTACGCTCCCAAACGCGCGTAAAGGCCGCGTCCGCCGCCTCGCTTAGCCTATCTATGCTTTGCATTAGCTCGCCCGTATCCGGTAGCAGCGCAGCCATCGCCGCACTTGGAGTCAGGGGCGCGAAAGTCCGCCGCAAAGTCGCTGATCACGTAATCAATCTCGTGTCCGACGGCCGAGATCACGGGCGTGCGCGCGGCGTAGATCTCACGGGCTAAATTTTTCCGTCGTTAAAGCACCACAGATCCTCTCTGCTGCCGCCTCCTCGCGCGAGCACGATCGCGTCAGCTCCGCTTGCGTCGGCTCTTTTTAGCGCGCGTATGAGCGAGGCGGGCGCAGTTTCGCCTTTGCGTTAGCGAATCAAAGATTATGATTTCTACCAGCGCCCAGCGTCCGTGTGCGATACGCAGCATGTCTTGCAGTGCGGCTGAGGGTTTTTTTGATGTTACGAGTGCGATCTTGCGCGGAAAGTTTGGGTAGCGGTTTTTTTGCGCGAGATATCAAAAAGCCCTTCGCTCTCAAGCCGTGCTTTTTAGCTGTTTAAACGCAAGCTCGAGCTCGCCCTCGCCGCTGGGGCGTATGAGAGTCGCGATAAACTGATAGCTGCCGCTTGGCGAGTAGAGCGAAATTTCTGCCGTGAGAGCGACTTTCATGCCGTCTGCGACGTCAAAGTTTGAGCTTAGCGGCGTTAAATTTATAAATGACCGCCGAGATCGCGGCCTTTTCGTCTTTTAGCGTGAAGTACCAGTGGCCCGAGCCGTGTTTAACGAGCCGCGAGATCTCGCCCTCTACCTCGACGTACGAAAAATGTCGTCTCAAGTAGCGTTTTGGCTTGCTCGTTTAGCTCGCTGACGCTTAGCACTCACGGGCCTTTTGCGCGATGAAAAGGGTAGAAATATCCATCGAAAAGCTCTTGCAAAGGCGCATCTCAAAGCCGGCTGCAGCGAGCTCCTGGGCAAAAGCTTTTGGCGTCTAAAAAGTCCTCGATCGAGCTTGGCAGGGTACTCGTAGGCTTCTTGATTTTTTTGGAGATAAAGCCGCCGATTTTTAGGCAGAAATTTTACCTAGATAAAAGTCGCGAACGCTCGTTAAAATCCCGCTTTTTACGTTTGGTAAACTCAAGCACCACGACATACCCGCCCATTTTTAGCACTCTGTTAAACTCTCTTAGTGCGGCTTCTCGCTCGACCACGTTTCTGATGCCGTAGCTGATGCTCAGCACGTCCACCGAGCCGCTATCAAGCGTCGTTTGAGTCGCTAGCGCCTCGATAAATTTAAACTCGGGAAATTTTTGTTTGGCGACCGCGAGCATGCCGCTTGAGGGATCGACGCCGATTAGATTTTTCGATTTTTTTACGTTAAATTCGCCCGCCGTCTTTTTGCCAAAAAGCCCATCATGTCGCCCGTGCCACATGCGACGTCCGCGATATTTACGCTTGAGTCTTTGAAATTTGACAGAACCGTTTTGCACGCGATCTTGCGCCAGCTCACGTCCGCGCCCATGCTTAGCACGCGGTTTGCCAGATCGTAGGTGGGTGCGATGTCGTTAAACATCTGAACTATTTTTTTCTTGTTTTTTTCCATTTTTTTCTCTTTAGATATAGTAGATTTTTTTAAGCCGCGCGAAAGCTTTGTGAGGCTTTTTTAGAAATTTCAGGCTTTGAGTCTAGTACTCGCTTCGCAGACTCGTAGATTTTTGTAAATTTTAGCTTGGAGTTTGTCTATGCGCTTTTGCTCGGCGCCGCTTTTTACGTGCGCTAGCAGGCCCTAGCCAGATGTCGGCGTCTTGCAGCGAGCCAAAGGTTTCTTGTAAATTTTGCTCTTTTTTTAAAGCATTTTTTTAGCCGCAGCAAAACCAAAGCCGCCGCCAAAAAAATCTCGCTTAGATACCTTAGCCGTTTTTATATCGATGCGGCACTTGTGAAACTGCGCATTTTCGGTTGTCTCGCTCAAATTTGAGAGAGATTTTTTTGAGGCGTAAAATTTGAGCTCGTATGGATTTTTGCGGCGAGTTTTTTATCGGCGCGTCTCCTAGCTCGCCTTTTAAAAAAAGTCGCTTCCTTCGCGTAAAAACACCTCCCAGTCGCGCAAAAATTTCGTTCGCTTCCTCGCTTTGTAGCTCGGCTTGGACGCTTTTGGCTAGAGTTGCGCTTAAATTTTTCTAGCTCGCTAGCTAGCGACTCAAAAGCCTTTTTGGCTTTGCAAAAACTCGCAAAAATACATCTATATCGCGCTTTTTGGTTGGTTAGCTCGGCTAGTTTTTTTAGAAATTTAGCAGAAAATAACAAGCTGTTTTTTTCGGTCAAAAAAACGGGAGTGAAAATTTTAAGCAAAGAGCGCGTTTTGCGCAGATTTACGCGGATCTGGTGCAGCGCCTTGGCATCGCCAGAGCTTGCGTATTCGCTTAGGTGTTTACGAAGCATCGTAAATATCTGAAAAAAACACCGTCCGCATCGCGTCCATCGCACCGATGTAGCTTGGTAAATTTAGCTCCAGCTCTGGGCTATTTTGTACTTTCAATGCTCTTTTGCGCGTCAAATTTACCATGCGGCAGGCCAAAAAGTGCTAAATTTTTATTTTTTTATAGTGTTCGTCTTCCGTGACTTCGCTGATTACGCGCGCGGCGATAAACTCGGGCAGGCTAAACTCCGCCGCTTCGCGCTTGCTTACAAACTCGGCCTCAAAAGTAACAAGCCCCTCTAAAGCGCCGTGAAAAAAATATCGACGTTGCAAGCAGCGCCGTCAAGCTGAAATAAAAAAATCTCGTCTTTTTTTATCGGAGTGGCGACCGCGTTTTTTTAGGGCTTTTTAAAGCTTTTTGGCGTCAGTTTCGCTCTCGTTTTTCCTCGCGCGCTAGACCGACGCCTGATTTTTTTGCGTGATCGTAAAAACGCCCGAAGCCTCGCGAAATCTAATCTCCTCAAGCGGAGTGATTTTGACGTAAATTTGCGTCACATCTTTTTGCTGGACGTCGATGTCGCGGGCTTTTTAGCTCGTTTATGACGGCGGCGTCACGCAGGGATAAATTACGCTCGATCTCTATCAAATTTCGCTCCTTAATATGAAAAATTGTATCAAAAGGTAGCTTAAAGTGTAGAAATTTGCGCCCTTTTGCTACCGCCCTGCGACGCGAAATGATTTTTTTAACGCAAATCACGCTAAAATCAGCTCAAATTTGAAAGGAGTTTTGGATGAATAGAAAGCTAAAGTATAGCGCGGGCCCTTCGGCTCTGCCTCTTAGCGTGCTGGAGCGCGCGCAAAACGAGCTCACCGACTATCAGGGCAAGGGCTTTTCGATAATGGAAATCAGCCACCGAAGCAAGATTTTTGAAGAGGTGCACTACGGTGCGATGGCAAAGGCGCGCGAGCTATACGGCATCGGCGAGGAGTTTGACGTGCTATTTTTGCAAGGCGGCGCGCATTTGCAGTTTGCGATGATACCGCTAAATTTAGCCGCCAAAGGCGTCGCGCAGTACGCAGACACGGGCGTCTGGACGAGCAAGGCGATCAAAGAGGCCGCAAACGTCGGTATCGCGTACGAAGTAGTCGCCAGCAGCAAGGAAACCTCCTACGACCGCATACCCGAGGTTAAATTTGAGTGATGACGCCGCATACGGCTACGTCTGCACAAACAACACCATCTACGGCACGCAGTACCGCGAGCTGCCTCGCTCCAAAGCTCCGCTAGTAGTCGATGCGTCGAGCGATTTTTTCTCGCGGCCGGTTGATTTCACGGACGTGGGGCTGCTATACGGTGGCGCGCAGAAAAATGCCGGCCCAAGCGGCGTAACCGTCGTCATCATCCGCAAAGATATGCTAGAGCGAGCTTGCATGGAGCGCACTCCGACGATGCTTTGCTACGACACGCACGCGTCGGCCGCGTCGCTATACAACACGCCTCCGACATTTGGTATATATCTGCTAAATTTGACGCTGGGCTGGGTGCAGGAACAGGGCGGTTTATCGGCGATAAACGAGATAAACGAGCAAAAAGGCGGCGCTGCTTTACGGCGCGATCGATGGTTCTGGCGGCTTTTACAAAGGTCACGCGCAAAAAGATAGCCGCTCGCTGATGAACGTTAGCTTTACCATCGCAAACCGCGAGCTGGAGGCGGCCTTTATCGCCGAGTCCGAAAGTGCGGGCATGCTGGGCCTAAAAGGGCACCGTCACGTGGGCGGTATCAGAGCCTCGATATACAACGCCGTGAGTACCGAAAACGTGCGAACTTTGGCTGAGTTTATGAAAGAATTTGCTAGGGAAAAACGGGTAAATTTGACTATACGCGCCGCGCGAATTTGGATTTGTTTCGGGCAAATTTAAACTCGGGGGTTTAAATTTGTGGCGCGCCAAATTTGCTTTTTACTCAAATTTAAGCGGCTTTGGCTTGAGGTCGGTCGCTTAAATTTGCTTTGGTTTTACGGCGAGTCGGTCTTAAATTTGCCGAGTTAAATTTAGCTCGCGTCCGTCGTTAGGTCTGGAGCGACGATCCAAACGATACGGAAATACCAAAAGACGACTGGAAGCGCAAGATGAGGCGGTTTTTTTAGCTTAGAGTAATTTTTGTCAAATTGTGTATAAACACGCTTTTGAGATAAAGATTGCGCCGTAAACTTTTATGCGCTTGGTGCGCGGCTTTTGCCTCTTCAAATTTTCTATCAAATTTCTCCGCTCAAATTAGCCCCTAGCAAACGCAAATTTTACAAATAAAATCATCTTTTTATCTCCAAATTTATCTTACCGTTTGCCTCTGAAAAGTTTATATTCCAGCCCGTCCGAGCAATAGCTTATGCTTTTACTCTCGCAAATTGCTTCTCGCGAGATGCTATCTTTTCTAGCATCGGCGGCAGCTCCTTGGCGATCAAAAGCTTGATAGACATCTCTAGGCCGTGCGTTAGCTTTTTAGAAACCCTGCCGTCAAGCTCGCTCTCATCTTTTTATCATATGCAAAGGTTGCGTCAAAGCCGAGTTTGCGTAGCTCCTCGTAGAGCTGCACTTTCTCATCGGGCGGCGCGCAGTGGTCGTTTACGGCGCAGTGGTAGCCGACATAGATAGGCTTTGGATACTCGCTTTGGGCTTTTAGATGCGCGGCGTCTAGGGGCGTTTCGTATATCTTCGCGCGCTTGCGAGAAATATCGAGGCGAGGATTTATCCAGTAGCGTCCACATCGTTTTGGTAAAGACGTAAATTTCGATATTTTTTAAAATATATATCGGTCGAGTATTCGCGAGGTGAGATAATCCGCCTCTTTGCCTAGGGCCCTATTGGTTCCCAGTTTAGCTTCGCGTAGCTGCTGTTGTCGATGAGACCGTCTACGAGCCACGGCGCAAATTTGGCCGTTAAGGCGTTTATGTAGGCGCCGTGCGAACTACCGACTAGGACTACGGGTAGCTCGTCTATGTCGGTCGCGGATTTAAACGGCGGATCTGCCTTGATAAAAAGCGCGGCATTTATCACGTCTTGGGCCTGCATAACGCCGAGAAATCTTTGATACTCGTTTTTTGGTCGGTTGCAGCGTTACGGATATTTCTAATTTAAAATCGCTCGGCAAACCGCCGCTTGATTTTATATTGCCCAAGTAGTCATCCAGCACCGAAAGCGCGTCGTAGCTGATATCGCTTTGGGATTTCTATACCGATTTTCGAGCATTTGTTTTTAAGGATGATTTTGTCTAAATCGTTTAAAAAATACGTCGCTCCCGTTTGCGGTCTGTTGCCGATACAGTGGTAGTTCACGCTAGCTACCGCTACGTTAAATTCGCTAGCTACGAACTGCGCTAAATGCTCTCTATAGTTTTTCGTTCGCATCGCCGCCAAGCCCAGGCACTATGAAAACTAGGGCTCTAACGGGCTTTTCATCATCGTAGCAAAGCTTAAACTCAAGTAGCGAATCTCGCTTTACGCCAAGCTCTACGTCGTCGCAGGAGGGTATCTCGTATGTTTTATTTATTATCATGATTTTTGCTGCGGTAGATTTTTGTTCTTTTATCTCTAGATTTATCTTGTCGTTCGCTTCAGAAAAGTATATTCTAAATCGTCTGAAACGTAACTTATGCTTTTATCCTCGCAAGACTGTTTCGGTCGAGCTGTGATTTTAGCCAGCATCGGCGGAAGCTCTTTTTGAGATTAGCGTTTTTTTATCGACATATCTAAACCGTGCGTTAGCGTTTTAATAAATTACCGTCAAGCTGACTTTCGTTTTCTATTATATTTAGAGTAGCGTCGTAACCCTAAATTTTTTTCAGTTCGTCGTAGAGTCGTTGTTTTTCGCTAGCCGGAGCGTAAAAATCGTCATAAGCGTAATGATAGCTAGTATACGTTTGCTTTTTATAGCCGCTTTGGACTTTGAGGTGTTGCGGCATTAGAATTTCTCTTATATATTTCCTCGACTTGGAAAAAAATAAGCCGGCGAAGCCTTTGTCTAGCGTCCAATGCGTCTTGTCGAATAAATAAAGCTCGATATTGTGATAGCATTCGCTGGTGTAACCGCTGTAATATTTCATATAATCTATCTCTTTGCCAAAGCCGATAAAAGGCCAGTGGGCTAGCGCATAGCTACTATTATCTATGACGCCGTCTATAAGCCACGGGGCGATCTTGGCGGCCATATGTGATAGATAGCCTCCGTGCGAGCTACCGATCATGACGACTGGTAGGTCGTTTTATGTCGGTTGCGCACTCAAAAGGAGCGTTGGCTTTTTACGAAAAAGTAGCGCATTGATCAAATCCTGCGCCTGCATAATGCCGAAATTTTGATATTCGTTTTTAGTCGGTTGAAGGGAAATTGATAGTTTAAGCGACAAGTCTTGAGGTACTGTCTTATCGCGTTTTCTTGCGTCTATTAGATTGTCGATATCAAGCAGGGTTTGCGTATCGATTACGCTTCAAATTTTCCGGGAGCTCTATGCCACACCTGGCGCATTCTTTTTTTAATATCGATCTATCTAAATCGTCAAAAAAATATCGTCGCTCCTGTTTGCGGTCTATCGCCGATACAGTGGTAGTTTACGCCTACTACGGCTACGCTCAAATTCGCTCGCGACAAACTGCGCTAAGTGCTCGCGGTAGTTGCTGTCTGCGTCTCCTCCGTAGCCAGGGATTATAAAAAAACTATTGACGAGACCGGCTTTTTGGTATCAAAAGCAAAGGTTAAACTCTAGCAGGCTTTCGCGCTTTATATTAAGCTCGGTATCGTCGCAGGAGTGGATTTTATACGTTTTTTTAACTACCGTGCCGTTTTTGCCATATTTTTTTGAAACTTGTAGATTGATTTTTATCGTTAGATTCAAAAACTTTATACTCTAAATTTTTCCGAGATATAGGTTATGCTTTTTATCCTCGCAAGGTTGTTTAGGGCGAGCTGCAATCTTGGTTAACATCGGCGGAAGTTCTTTTTGAGATCAGCGTTTTTTTATAGACATATCAAAGCCGTGAGTTAGCGATTTGATACATTTACCGTCAAGCTCGCTTTCGTCTTTTTATTATTTTTTTAATGTCGCATCTATGCCACAGACGTTAAATTCGTTATAAAGTTCCGATTTATCAGCTATAGGAGCGATGTCGTCTCCGGCATAGTGATAGCTTAGATAAATCGGCTTTTGGATATTTGCTTTGGGTTTTTACGTGGTCTAAATTTAAAATATAACGTATCTTTTCGTGCGCTGGCATAAATCTCTTATCGGAGCCATCTTTTAAGGTCCAAAGCGTCTTGTCGGAGATGAAAAAATTTATATGTTAAAAAAGCATATCGTTTGATGAGCAGCAGTGATTCATATAGTCAAGCTCCTTACCAAATCCCACGATCCTAAGCGGATACTTGGCGTAGCTACTGTTATCTATGATGCCGTCTATGAGCCACGGAGCGATCTTTGGCGGCCATATGCGATAGATAGCCTCCGTGTGAGCTACCGATCATGACGACTGGTAGTTCGTTTAAATTTTTAATCACTTTAAACGGCGCATTTGTCTTTATAAAAAGTAGGGCGTTTATCAAATCCTACGCCTGCATAATGCCGGAAATTTCTGGTATTCGTCTTTTGCCGGATCAATCGTAAAGGGATAAATTTAAAACAAAAATCTTTTGGAAATGCTCCGCTATTTTTTTATTGTTGTCTATATAGTTACTAACCGCAGACAAGACGCCGTTTAGCTTATCGAAATTTTTCTTTAGCGAGCTTAAATCTCCGCCTAATTGCAGGTTTATTTCTCGACATTTTTTTCTCTTAAAATTTCTTGATCAAATTCGTCCATGTAGTATCTAGCGCCCGTAACTAATCTGTTATAGATATGGTGATAATCTACATTGATCACAGCTACGTTAAATTCTCTCGCAGTAAATTCGGCTAGGGTGGTCTCTATATGCTTTATCGACGTCGCCGCCGCATCCAGGCACTATAAAAAAACTATGGCGTTAACCGGCTTATCGTCATCGTAGCACAGTTTGAAGTTTAATTTCGTAGAGCGTTTAACGCCCAGCTCCATATCGTCGCAAGAGTTGATTTTCGTAGATTTTACTGACTACCATTTTTGCCTTCCGTGATTTTTTTATATTATACCTCTGCCGAGCTAAATTTAGCTTTTTTTGGTCGAGTTTAATCGGTCGATCGTAAGCTATGCGGTGGTTATACTAAGGATTATGGAATCGATTTTTGGTTTTGATCAATTTAAGCGTAAGATTTAAATTTTAACTGTAAGATTAAAAATTATTTGCGGTTTCGCCACCAAATTAAGTAGAGCCGAACCCCAAGTAAAGCCGCCGCCGAAGGCATCTAGTAAAAGTAGATCACCTTTTTTTGAGCCTGCCTTCTTCGTATGCGTCGTTCATCGCCATAGGTATAGAGGCTGAGCTTGTGTTGCCGTATTTTCCTACGGTTACGACACACTGTTCGTTTGTAAATTTAGCGTTGCTTGACTGCTTCGATGATGCGTAAATTTGCCTGATGAGGTATAAAAAGATCGATTTTATCGCTTGAAATGTGATTTTTTTCTAGGATATCTACGACGTCTTTAGTTAGCGTCTGGACGGCGATTTTAAAGACTTCATTGCCCGACATTTTGATAAATTTCTCTTCTCCGCCCGGAGTTATGAGTAGGTTTGCGTAGTTGCCGTCGGCTGCGGTGTGAACGTCGATTATTTCGTTTTTCTTCGCCTGCGCTTACGACCGCGGCGCCTGCTCCGTCGCCAAATAGTATGCAAGTCGTTCTGTCTGTCCAGTCGACAATCTTACTTAGTTTTTTTCGGCTCCGATTATCAATACGTTTTTTTGCTTCCGCTTTCAATCAGTGATTTTGCAAGCTCAAGTAGATAAATAAAACCAGTGCACGCCGCGCTTATATCAAATGCCGTAATAGCATTTATGCCCTAGATACTTAGCGATTTTTACACGCCGTTGAGGGCATACAAAAAGTGATCTGGCGAGATTGTTGCACAGATAACCGCATCGACATCTTTTGCGGTCAATTGCTCTTTCAAGCGCTATCCTTGCCGCTTTCGTACCAAGATCGCTCGTATCTTCGTCCTGCGCTATGCGTCTTTGGCTGATGCCGGTGCGTTTAACTATCCATTCGTCGTTGGTTTCCACCATTTTTTTCAAAGGTCGAAATTTGTTAAAATTTTAGGTGGAGCGTATGCGGCTATGGATATTAGCGAGGCTTTTGGCATTAAATTTTTCTTTGTAATTTCATTTTGCGAAGTGCGACAGCTCGTCTTCGATAACTTTGTTTATATCGGAGTTTGCGAATTTTAGAGCTTGAAATATCGCATTTTTTATAGCTTTTGGTGTGCTTTTTACCGTGGCTTATTATGACGCAGCCGTTCACGCCAAGTAGCGGTGCACCGCCATATTCGTCGTAATCAACTTGCTGTTTTAGGGTTTTAAAAACTTTTTTTCATTAGAAGTGAGCCCTGCTATAGCGACTGGGGATTTTTAACGTGTTTTTTTGATGATTTTTGTTATAGCGTCGGCTACGCCTTCACTTGTTTTTAGTAGGATATTTCCGACAAATCCATCACAAATCACGACATCGACGCTTCCGTCAAAAACCTGATTTCCTTCGGCGTTACCCACGAAGCTATCAAGTTTTTGAAATCATTCCAAAAGCTTCTTTGGTGACTTCGTTACCTTTACTGCTCTCTTCGCCGTTTGAAAGAAGTCCTAGTTTAGGAGATTTTATTTTTAAAATTTCTTTTTGCATAGGCTTCGCCCATTATCGCAAATTGAAATAGATGCTCGGGCCTGCAGTCCACGTTTGCGCCGACGTCCAAAAACTAGGGTATTACCGCCCGTTACGTTAGGCATTAGCGTCGCTATCGCCGGTCTGGAGACGTTTTTTAAGTCGTCCGACACGAAGTGTGGCAAGACTCATAGTGGCTCCGCTGTGTCCTGCTGAAACTACGGCCATAGTTTGTTTATTTTTAAGTAGCTCGATAGCCTTAAAAATACTGCTTTCTTTTCGCTTTAACGCATCGGTGGCGCCGTCGCTCATGGAAACGACCTCGTCGGCTTGAATAAATTTTACGTATTGTTTTAAATTTTGCGGAACGAGGCTTTCTAAAATTTTTCGTATCGCCTACCAAAACGGCTTCAATTTACTTCTTTTTAAAGCCCTCGATCACGCCGCCGATAATAGGTTGCGGACCGAAGTCGCCGCCCATCGCGTCAATGCAAATGCTGGTCATTTGTATTAATACTCTCCGGTAGTTTTATTTACGCGGTGAGGCATTTTCCATGAGCCGTCTTTATCTTTTACGGGAACCGGAAGCGTTACTTTGTAGTGCGTTCTTCTCTTTGCCGCGCGAGTATGACTTACTCTTCGTTTAGGTACTGCCATTTTATTCTCCTTTATAGATTTTTACATTTATCACAATAAAAATAATCGCTCTTAAAAAGCTTCTATTTCGCTTGTTAATACTTCTTCTAAATTTACAAAACCGTCGAAAAACTCTACTACATCGTCGAGATTTTTCTTCTTTGTCTTTATAAATTCCGTCGCTTAATATCAAATTTATATCTTCATTAAGTCTTAAATTTATATCTTCGCCGCATCGGTCGCAGTTGTGAGCTATTTCGCCTACGATTTTACCTTTACAGCTAACTAAATTTCTGAGTTACTCTTTTTAGTTCGCCGTTGAAAATTACTCCGTCCGAGTTTAGCTCGAATGGCATTTGGTTATTTGCGATTTTGGCGAAAGATATTTTTCGAAATTTAACCTCAATGTAGCAAATTTCTCTTGTTGCAAAGAAAAAAATGCGATCTCGTTTTTTAGCGTTTTCTAGGCTGTCGCTACCGTGAACGGCGTTTGCGTCGATACTCTCTGCAAAGTCGGCTCTAATGGTGCCAGGTTTTTGCTTCTTTTGGATTTGTTGCACCCATTAGATCGCGATTTTTTTAGCTACCGCATCGTCGCCCTCAAGAACCATAACTACGACCGGTCCGCTCACCATAAAATCAACCAAATCGTTGAAGAAAGGTCTGTCTTTGTGAACTGCGTAAAAAGCTTTTTGCATCGCATGCGCTTAGTTTGACTTTTTTTCATAGCGGCGATTCTTAGCCCGTTGCTTTCGAATCTATCCACGATTTTTTTCCGATAACGCCCTTTTTTTACGGCATCAGGCTTAATAATAGAAAGCGTTTGTTGCACAAAATTTCCTTTTTGTGGTTTTTATAAGGCGGTGATTATATCAAAAAAATTAAACTCAAAATAAGCCCCGCAAAATGGCTTAGATGCGTAGCTTACGAGATGACGGCAGTTTCGCCCGTTCTCATATCTGCAGTTATCTCGGCGCGAGAAGGCTGTCCTGCAAAAGGAGCGTCCCAAACGATGCAACCGTCGGTCGGACAGGCTGAGGCGCATGCCGGCTCGTCGTTATAGCCTACGCACTCGACGCATTTGTCGGCGTAAACGTAGTATGCGTCCTCACCGGTCGGGTTATCCGCGTCGTCTCACGATAGCGCTCGTCGGGCACTCGTCGATGCATGAGCCGCAGCTGATGCAAATATCTGTTATTTTTTTACTGCCATTTTTTTATCCTTTTTGGTTAAAAGTACTCGCAAGAATATCAAAAACTAAGTAAATTTGATATTAAATTTTTAGCGTTAAATTTAAAAACGAAAAACGTTAAATTTCTTTAGCTCTTTTTTAATCTTTAGATGATATAATTTCGCTACAAATAAAAAAATTATTAAGGAGAAAAAAATGTTAGTAACAAAAAGCACCTGACTTTACAGCTGCAGCAGTTTTAGGAAGCAATCAAATCGTAAATGATTTCAACCTATATAAAAATATCGGCGAGAAAGGCGCGGTAGTATTCTTCTACCCTATGGACTTTACATTCGTTTGTCCTAGCGAGATCATCGCGTTTGATAAAAGATACGACGAATTTCAAGCTCGCGGTATCGAAGTTATCGCAGTTTCTTGCGACAACCAGTTCTCACACTTTGCGTGGAAAGAGACTCCAGTAAACAAAGGCGGTATCGGCAAAGTTCGCTTTCCGATCGTAGCTGATATGACAAAAATCAATCGCTCGCGGTTTTGACGTACTTCTAGAAGACGCTGGCGTAGCACTTCGCGGATCATTCCTACTTGACAAAGACGGCACAGTTCGCCACGCAGTTATAAACGACCTACCACTTGGCAGAAACATCGACGAAATGATCAGAATGGTAGATACTATGCTATTTACAAATGAGCACGGCGAAGTTTGCCCAGCTGGCTGGCACAAAGGTGATAAAGGCATGAAGGCCGATACCGCAGGCGTCGCAGACTACCTATCTCACAACGCAGATAAATTATAATCATCCAGATTTAGGGCGAGGGCTCGCCCTTAGTGCTTCTTTTTCTACATCTTTACATCAAAACGACATTAAGTTTAATACAAAATATCAGTACTTAAATGAAAAAAATAAGGATTTTTTTACTATAATCTAGTTTTAAACTTTTATTCGGAAGGAATCATATTTCAGATGAACGGCACGTATAACGACAGCTCTTTTATGCGCGAGGACGCTGTAAACGTATTTGCTAAAGTGTTAAAAGATAACCGTCGGGTGCACTTTCTAAATCTTTACAATGGCGTAAAAGTCGAGTGCATGGGTGAAGTAGAGCATATAGAAGACGATACGGTCGTCTGCAAGGTAGCATTAGAGCAAATTTTGGCCATGAAAGAGGAACAAAACGCCTATATCGTACGCGATGAATATTTTTCCGAAAATTTAAGGGCGGATATCATCGGATTTGATCTTGCAAATTTGACCGTAACGCTACAAAACTTCACGTATATGAAAAAATTTGCACGCGAATTTAAGAAAATATCAGCGCGTATATCCGGATCGTTACACCAAGGTGATCCCTCACAAAAACGGTAGCGAAATACAGGGCAATCTATACGACATCTCAAGGGGAGGCCTAGGCGTCGTTAGCTTGGATGACGGCGGATTTAAAGAGGGCGAGCTTATAAATGCTAAATGTGAGCTATGCATACTGGACGAGGCGAGCGGCTCTAATAAAAACATAAAAATAGATACCGATCTAAAACTTGTCGCAGCGCTAAAAATATAAGGGCGCGATGAGATATTGTTGTCAGCTAGCCGATAAAGACGGCGCAGGCGAAGATATAGCAGATTACTAAAAAAACGCGTAATAGAAACTCTAGAAGAACTAAACGAACAGTTAAAAACTTACCAATAAAGTTTAACGCAAAACTAAAAAGGCGAGCATTGCGCTTGCCTTTTTAAACTTTACCCGCTTCGATTTCAAATTTACCCCGCAGCTTCACCCGAAATGTAATCAAAAATCAGTAAAATAGCCCAGAAATTTACAAAGGAAAATTTTCATGAAAACAATTCAGGAAAAATTTAAAGCTATTTTACGTCGGCCTCAAAGACAAAGAGCCGTTTTTACAAAAAAACAAAGACCTCACGACGCATGCAGCCATCATCGGCATGACCGGTAGCAGCAAAACTGGTCTTGGTATCGGCATCCTAGAAGAAGCCTGCATCGATAACATCCCGACCTTTATCATCGATCCAAAGGGCGATATGACAAACCCTGCCTTTGGCATTTTCCACAGATGCGCGCGCAGGATTTTTGCGCCCTACGTCGATGAAAAACGAAGCGCAAAACAAAGGCATGAGCGTGGATGAATTTGCTGCCAGCGAAGCGCAGACGTGGGCAAAAAGGCATCGAAGGCTCGTTTCAAAGCCCTAGAGCGCGTTGGGCTTTTTAAAGATAGTGCCGAGCTAGGGACCTACACACCAAAGAGCAGTAGTGGCGTCGGCATGGCGTTGTTAGGTGATTTTGCGCGCCCAAATTTAGACGCAGGCAGCGAGGAGTTTAGCGAATACGTAGGCTCCCTGGCCAGCTCCGTGCTCTCGCTCGTTGGCATAGAAAACGACGTAAACTCAAAAGAGCACCTGCTCATTTCAAACATTTTTACCATTAAAGTTTAGCCAGGGCGCGGACGTGAGCCCTAGAGGAGCTCATCGGCTTTTATCGCGACGCCTCCGTTTGCTAAGATCGGTGTATTTGACATGGAGAAATTTTCACCCGAGCAGTGAGCGCATGAAACTAGCGGTTAAGATCAACACGCTGCTTGCAAGCCCTGATTTTCGCGCGTGGCTAAGCGGCGAGCGGCTAGACATCTCAAAGATGCTTTTTAACGCAAACGGCAAGGCAAAGTGCAATATCTTTACCATCTCGCATCTAAAAAGACGGCGAGAGGATGTTTTTCGTGACGCTGCTGCTAAATGAAATCATCGCGTGGATGCGCAAAACCGAGGGTACGAGCTCGCTTCGCGCGGTGCTTTATATGGATGAGATTTTCGGATTTTTCCCGCCAAACGGCAACCCGCCTAGTAAAACCCCGATGCTAACTCTACTCAAGCAAGCCCGCGCACACGGCCTTGGCGTGATACTTAGCACTCAAAACCCGGTCGATCTTGACTATAAAGGCCTTAGCAACATCGGCACGTGGTTCATCGGGCGCTTGCAAACCGCGCAGGACAAAGCGCGCGTGATCGACGGTATGACGGGGCTTGCGGGCTCTGCAATGGATAAAGGCGAGATAGAAAATCTCATCTCAAATCTGCAAAAGCGCAACTTCCTACTAAAAAACATCCACGAGGACGGGCTATCCGTCATTTCGACGCGCTGGGCTCTGAGCTACCTAAAAGGACCGCTTAGCCGCGAGCAGATTTCAAATTTGATGAAAGAGCAAAAGAGCGGGCCAAATTTGAGCGGATCAAGCCCGGCAAAAAGCTCAAACCTCGCCGCCAAACCGGTGCTGTCGCCCGATATCGCTCAAAGTTTACACTGCAAGCTCAAATTTGCAGGGAGGGCGGCGAGCTAGAGGGATATCTTTACGGTGAAGTCAAAGTGCGATTTTACGACGCCAAAAAGGGGCTTGACGAGGTTCGCGAGGTAAATTTCACGCTAAGGCTGGATGAAGCTCAAAAAAGCGCCGACTGGAGCGAAGCTAGCGAAAATATGCATTTTACCGCGGTTTCGGAGCCATTTCAAAGCTCTCCCTACGCGCCGCTACCGGGCTTTATCGCCGGAGCTAAAGAAATTCAAAGAGCTAACCAAAGTACTTTCAAAGATCTATCTATAGAAACTACAAGCTTTAGGCTCTTTAGTGCATTAAATGAAGCTCGGCGCCGGGCGAGAGCAAGGAGGAGTTTTACGTGCGTTTGGCTGACAAATGCAACGAAAGTTAGAGGCGCAAACGGCCAAGCTCACGGCTGAGGTTTGATAAGCAAAAAGCGCGATTGGAGGAGAAACTAAACCGCTCGGTCGCAAAAGCTGGAAAAAGAGCAGCGAGACTTCAAGAGCAAAGGTATCGAGACCGCGATCTCGGTGGGAGCTAGCATTTTGGGCGCGATTTTTGGCAAAGGGCTGCTAAGCAGCAGCAACATCGGCAAAGTCGCAACCTCCGCGCGCTCGGCAAATAGCGTGCTAAAAGAGCGCAGCGACGTCAAACTAAGCGAGCAAGAAGTCGCCCAGCTAAATACGCAGATCGAGGAGCTGATGGCGAAGTTTGAAGAAGACGCGAGCGCGCTAAAAAGCCAAAAAAATGATGTGCAAAAACGTGGAGGTGACGGAGGTGGAGGTTAGTCCGAAGAGTAGCGATATATACGACGAAAAACTCTATCTTCTTTTGGAAGTAGATTAGCGGCTTGTCTCGCGAGTGCTTTTTCGAGATTTCGCAAAAGTCTCGCTCCGCAGGCTATGCCCAGCGCACGCTCAATTTTGCTTCTTCTGCTTGCAGCTGCGAGCTTGCGAAGCAGAAAACTCGAAAAATCATCTCACGATACTTCGCCTTATCGTTTTACGTTTTAAATTTGACCATTTGAGTCGCCGAGACCCGTATCTTGAAAACATCAAATTTGATTCAAATTTACGATGCGACGGCGCCATTTAACCTGCGCATAGCGCAGCAACCTCTCACGTTGTAGGGGTTGGGGGATCGTTAAGGGGGAAGGGAGCTCTTTTGCTTCGGCTTTGCCTCGCCTTGTGCTTGCACTCTCTTTGAGAGCTGCAAAGCAGAGCGCATCCAAGCCCCTTCCCCTTAACAAGAAAGACTAAAATCCAAATTTGACAAAACCAAATTTAGCATTTTTTGCGGTGCAGGTCTCGGTGGGTAAAATTTACAATTTACCGTCCTCCAAAATGACCGATTTATCAAAAATCAGCCGATTTAATTAATATTGCGAAATCGAAACAAAAATCAGGATAAAAAAATGAACGAAAAATTTGATAGCTTATGCTACGGCGTATCTGCTAGGGCGGCATCCCATCGGGCGTGATTTTTGGCGTATATCTTCGGCGGAGTAAACATCAGAAGCGAAGGTAGCGGCAGTATCGGCGCGACGAACGTTTTGCGCGTGCTAAAGCAAAAAGACCCCAAACTCGCTAAAAAGATCGCGATTTTAACCGTCGTTTGCGACGTTTTTAAAGGGCGTTTTGCCGATTTTTAATCGCGAAGTTTTTTTAGGCCTTGCTCCAGCGACGCTTTGGGCGATGGCGGTACTTTCGGTGCTTGGGCATTGCTATTCGCCGTTTTTAAAATTTGAAGGCGGCAAGGGCATAGCCACGGGTGCTGGCGTTTTGGCGGTTTTTACCGCTTGAGATCGCTATCGCACTTGGGGTTTGGTTTGTCGTCGGCAAATTGCTTAGTACTCATCGCTCGCTTCTCAGCCGCGCTTGTGGCGTTTATCGTAGCGACTTTTGCGCTGCAGCCGCAGATTCCCGACATCAACTCCTATGCGCCGATATTTTTTTGATCGCGTTTTTGGTCGTTTACAAGCATCTGCCAAACATAAAACGCCTCATAACAGGGCAAGAAAAGCGCGTAATTTGACGACGATTATCAGAGACTACGAGTTTAGCACGATCATTGGGCTACTTGATTTTGAGCGCGTGACGCCGCAAAAGGTAAGAGTTAGCGCGGGAATTTGAAAGCGGCGAGTTTATAGACTACGTGGAAATGATAAATTTTATCGAGGAAATTTACGCGCAAGAAAAAATTGGCACCGTGGAGAGTTCGCTTGAAATGTGCGCAAAAAGTTGAAGGAAAAAATTTAACTCGCTTAGCTTTTTTTAAAAAATGGAAATTTTAAAAATCGAGATCGTCAAAAATGCGACGGTTGGCGCAAGAGCCGAGTTTAAATATTAAATTTTTTTAAAGTATCTTGAAATCTTGCTTAATTTATGCTACAATCCCAACAAATTTCACTGAAGGGAAAAAAATGAGAATTTTAATAGTTGAAGATGAGGTAACTCTAAACAAAACCATCGCCGAGGGCTTGCAAGAGTTCGGCTATCAGACCGACAGCTCGGAGAATTTCAAGGATGCCGAATACTACATCGGTATTAGAAATTACGATTTGGTTTTGACTGATTGGATGCTGCCTGACGGCGACGGCGTGGATCTGATCAACATCATCAAACACAAATCCCCGCGTACTGCAGTAGTCGTGCTATCTGCTAAAGACGATAAAGATAGCGAAGTTAGGGCATTTAGAGCGGGTGCGGACGACTATATCAAAAAGCCGTTTGATTTTTGACGTTTTTGGTGGCTAGAATCGAAGCGAGACTTCGCTTTGGCGGTACGAACGTTATCAAAATAGACGACCTTATCATCGATCCGGACGAGGAGAAAATCACATATCTAGGGTCAAGATATCGAGCTAAAAGGTAAGCCGTTTGAGGTGCTAACTCACCTTGCGCGCCACAGCGATCAGATCGTCAGCAAAGAGCAACTACTAGACGCGATCTGGGAGGAGCCTGAGCTCGTAACTCCAAACGTAATCGAAGTAGCAATCAATCAAATCCGCCAAAAAATGGATAAACCGTTAAATATCTCGACTATCGAGACAGTCAGAAGACGCGGGTATAGGTTTTTGCTTTCCCAAAAAAAGCCTAAGATATAGGGTTTATAGTGCAATTAGCATCGGCTTCTACGATGCTAATTCTCATCATCTCCGTTCTTTTATATCAGTATATCAAGGTTACTATATACGAAAATATCTCACAATCGCTCGCATATGAAGCTAAAATTTTATCCACGAGCGCAAATTTATCTAAAGTAGAAAAACCGTTTGAGTACTTCACGCTAAACGACAGTCCGACTAAAGCAAAGCTCGTAAAGGGCAAGACCGTATCGCCTCATTTTGTAACTGAAAAAGTCGGACAAAAGACACATTTGACGTTATTTTACCCGTATATGGAAGACATTAGTATCGCGCTAACCAAAGACACCACTCATCAAAAGCAAGCTCGTAGATCAAACTTTTAATCGATATCATCATGGTAAACGCTACGTCGATACTTCTGATTATTTTTTACGTGCTTTTTTTGTCACGGATGCTGCTGGTGCCGATTAAAATTTTTAAGTAGAAAAAAATGACGAATTTAAACGAGCGGTTTTTTGCAGACGGTGAGTCTTGACGAGCTGCCGCCCGAGTTTAAGCCGCTAGGGCAAAAAGTCTAAACCGCTTGATTGAACGCATTCAGACGTTTGTACTGTATCAAAAAGGAGCTTTTTCGTCGGTGTAGCGCACGAGCTAAAAACGCCTCTTGCGGTGATGAAAACCAAAAACGAAGTCACGCTAATAAAGCCGCGCGAGGGCGAAAAGTATATCGAAGCGCTCAAAAATAACAACGAAGCCATCAATCAGATGAACAAAATGATCGGCTATATCCTGGAGATCGGGCGGCAGGGAGGGCGCTCAGTTTGAGGAGGCCGTGCGTATAGATATCATCGAGTTTATGAATCAATCTGCGAATAATTTTTAAAATTTCTAGCTCGCGGCGAGGGCAAGGATATAGCGACTGATTTTTGCTCCGAGCAGTCTTGAGATGACGCTGCAGCCGACGCTTTTAACGCACGTTATCCAAAATTTCGTCCAAAACGCGATCACATTTTTCTCCTCGCGGTGCCGTGGTTACTCTGCGCTCGCGTCTTAGCGAAAAACGATTTACTATCGAGGTCGTAGACGAGGGGCTGCGGTATCGATGAGAGCAAGGATCTCTTTGCGCCGTTTAAGCGTTTTGGCGATAAGGGCGGAGCGGGACTTGGGCTATTTTTTTGGCTAAGGGTGCGGCTCAGGCTCTGGGCGGCTCGGTGTCTATCAAAAACCGCACCGACGGGCGCAGCGGCGCGGTATCTACCCTCACTCTAGCGATAAATAAAAATAATAAAGGCAAATAAATGGCAAAACGAACCGCCGTCATAGATCTAGGCTCAAATTCGATGCGAATGGCGATTTTTTTGAAAAGACTTCGCGTTACGCGTTTCACATCATCGGCGAATTTAAGATGAAGGTGCGTCTGGGCGAGGGCGCGTACGAGCACGGCGGCGAGATCGCCCAAAAGTCGATGCAAAAGGCCTGCGAAGCGCTTAGTGAGTTTAAAAATATCGCACAAAACTACAAATGTACGAGAAATTACTCGCTATGGGCACCTCGGCTCTGCGCGACGCTCCGAATGCCGGCGAACTCATAGGCATGGCGCGCAAAGAGCTTGGGATAAATAAAGGTCGTTAGCGGCAAGGATGAAGCGACGTTTGGCGGCGTGGCGGCACTCAAATTTGCTTGAGCCGCTAGAGGAGTTCGTCACGCTTGATATCGGTGGGGGTCTGCCGAGCTTGCGCTTGTTAGTGGAAGCAAGATAACTGACGCCGTGTCGTTAAATTGAGGCACCGTGAGGCTAAAAGAACTGTTTTTCGATAAGAAAAATTTAAATGCCGCAGCGCCTTTTTATCAAAGAGGCGTTTAAAAAGCTTGCCTAAAAATTTTAAAAAGCAAAAACCTAGTCGCCATCGGCGGTAGCCTGCGCGCGATATCTTCTGCTATCATGTCGGCGCAAGATTATCCGCTAAAAAAACCGTGCACAACTTTGCCTACAAATTTCAAAACCACAAAAATTTCATCGAAAAAATTGGCCCGAGCGAGCGTGCTTGAGCTTGGAAAAATTCGGCATCAAAAAAAGACCGCTTCGATACGATTAGAGAGGGCGCGCTCATCTTTTTAGGTGCAGTGGATGCTGTGGGCGCACAAAACATCTATACTAGCGGCGCGGGCTTTAGAGAGGGCGTATTTTTTTGAGCGATATCTTGCGCCCGACACGTACATTTCCGCCGAATTTCAACCCGAGCGTGAGGAGCTTGCAGGATAGATTTTTGCTAGACGATAACAAGACGATCGTTAAATACGCAAAAGACCTCTTTGCCGCGCTAGAGCCGCTGCATGGGCTTGAGGGGCGATACGAGAGCGAGCTAGCCGTGGCTGCTAGGCTACACAGCGTGGCGCAGTGCTTTGGGGTTTTATGGCGAGCACGCTAGCTCGGCGTTTTTTCGTGCTAAATGCCCTAAACTACGGCTTTTTCGCATGCGCAAAAATGTCTAGTAGCTGCGATCATCGCGCAAAACGGCAAGAAAACCTCGAGCGAATGTGAGCGATTTAAAAACCTGTTACCGAGCGAGGACGTCGTGCGCTGGCTGAGCTTTTATCCTTGCGCTTGCTAAAAAAATCTCGATGCAAACTGCGCGCATAAAAAGTTGGAGTTTGAGTTTATCAACCACACTTTGCACATTTACGGCGCTAAGGAGCTGTTTATGGCGAAGGAAAATATCAAAAAAATGACCAAGCCGGATACCTTTGCGATCTGTTTTGCGTGAAAGTTGTTGGAGGAATTTGATGAAAGTACGATACATTTCATCACATTTCTAAAAAGCAAAGTTTAGTCTATACTTGCCTTATCTTTGTATGCGTCTAGCGTCTGGCGGTTTTTCGATGTAGGCGTTTAGCTTTTTGATTTTTCTTCAAAAAGCTCTGGAAATCCTGCTCGCTCGTCATCTGTTCTTCGCCGAATTTATCCAAAAGCACGTTTGATGTGCCCGTTAGCACGAGATAGCGTCTGTCAAGATGCTGAAAAAGCACGACCTTGTTCGTATCATCAAGCGATTTTTTTCGTAGATTATCTCCACACCTTCGTCGCTTTTTACCTTTTTCAAAACCAGCCGTTTTCTCGTTTTGTTTTTCGCATTGTTTGCTTGTTTTTTTAGCTTTGCTTTTACGAACAAAAAGCACGACCAAAAAGTAGCGCCAAAACGCCCAAAACCGCGTAATATCTATAATCGATCATATCGCTCATGCCTTGCGTCATGAAATGTACGTCGCCGCTTTGTGCACCTAAATTTAAGCCGGTGCTTTGAGCCGACGGGGTCAAATTTGATGCGTTTTGATCGCCGGATAAAGTCGTCGCTTCGGTTATATTTTTTCTCTAGTTTCTTGCGGAGATAGCGCGGTTTCGGCGGCTGGGTTCGCCGCATTTTTCAGGCGTCACGCGTATGCGCAGACCAAAGCCGTCGGTGGTTTTTGAGGCGCTAACGGCTACTTGCGCGTCGCTTTTTATCACGAGGGCTAAATTTTGGCCCCTAGGCTCAAACAAAATCTCTTGTAGTATGCTTGAGTTTACGCTTTTTTCTATATTTTGATCGTTTTGTAGGTCTTTAAAGAGTAGGGTTATAGCGCCGTCCTTGCGCTCTTGCAGGATCGCACCGCTATAAGGAGCGTCAAAGCTAAGCATGATATCGACGCGGTCGCCGCGCTCGTAGACGTTATATGTGGATAAATTGAACCCCAAAGCGCTATGAAAAGCGGCGAAAGCGCCGCGAAAATCCTCATAGTTGCTCTCGTTTAAAGTACTGGATGACGGATTTTGAGTCGAGATTTCGTTTATCCCTAATGGCGAGGTTTTTTCGTAGACCATTACTTCGCCCTTACCGAAAAATCGGTTGTTTATAAAAAGCTCCACGCTCTCGCCGGCAGGCTTTTCCAGGTCGATTACCGAGCCCACTTCGAGCTTTAAGAGCTGCTTTGACGCTAATCGTCGTGGTGCCTAGCTCCGAGATAAAATCCACTCCGATATCCATCAGCTCGTCGTAGCTTTTTAAAAAGCCCGCCGCGCTCTTGCAACATCTCCTGAACCCCTTTGCAACGCCGTTTCTACGGCATTTATCTCTTGTAGTTCTTCGCTCATATTTTTTTGTATCCTACTTGAAATGTTCTATTTTTTTGATTTTATATACGCGTTTGTCGTCTAATTTGACGTGAAAGCTCGTCCTGCCTAGATACTCTGGAGTGCCTAGTTTATAGGCGTTTGCTTCGCGTTCGTTGAGTAGATTTTTTTAGCGTAGCCGATCGCGAGATTTGCCGCCTCTTTGCAGATATCGCTTAGCTCGTCCTCGGCTAGTTTATCGACGCCAAGGAGCACGCTAGCAAAGCGATTTAGCGTATCTTTTTAAAGTAAAGATAAAAAGCGAAACTCCTCTTTTGCCCTTAAAATATCGGCAAGCTCGAGCCGTAAATTCGCCTTCCGCGCTCCTTGCGCTCTCTACTTTGTAGCCTAGAGTATCCTCGCACAGATGCTTGATCCCAAGCTCCGCAACGTCCATCATCGCGCCGTCCTTTAAACGGAAATGCTTTGATTATACTCACGGTAATGCAAACGCGGCTAAATTTAAAAAAAGTTTATTGATTTGCTTTATCAGCTCTTCGCCCTCAAATTGGCCGTGAGCTTTACTATCTCGGTCCCGATTATCGCGCCGTCGGCATATGTTTTTACCTCGTCGGCGTCGTTTTTTTGTTTTTTTCACGCCAAAAGCCCACCGCTACTGGCAGATGGCTTCTCTTTTTTAGATCCGCTACGAGCGCTTTTAGTCTCTCCTCGCTAGCTCGCTGCGAGCCGCTCACGCCGATAGCGCCCAGAGTATAGACAAATCCTGAGCCAGATTTTAAAATTTTATCCGCGCGGTTTTGCGAGGTGACACTGATTAGCGGGATGAGATCAAGGTCAAATTGGCGCACAACCCGCTACCTCCTCGCTCTCCTCAAACGGCAGATCGGGGATGATAAATCCTGCTATACCGACATCTTTTGAATGAGCGATAAACCTCTCTACGCCGTAGGCAAATACGATGTTAAAATACACGAGAAATACGACCGGTTTATTTATCTTGCCTTTGCACTCCTCTAGCATGGCAAATATCGCGTCGGTGTTTACGCCCTTTGCAGCGGTTTCAAAGCTAGCTTGCGCGATGAGTTTGCCGTCTGCAAGCGGATCGGAGTATGGGATGCCAAGCTCTAGTAGATCTAGGCAGCTGCTGTTTAAATTTAATAAAAACTCCTTCGTCGCTTCGACGCTAGGATATCCCGCCACGATGTAGCCGATGTTTGCTTTTTTTGTCCGCGAACGCGTCTTTTTACCTTAGCCATCAAATTTTTTTCCTTTCTCGTAGCTCATCACGGTGTTTATGTCCTTGTCGCCGCGTCCCGAGACATTTACGACGATGACGCTTTTTTTCGTCAAATTTGGGCAGAGCTTTTCTAGATACGCTAACGCGTGCGAGCTCTCGATCGCCGGGATGATGCCCTCTAGGCGGCTGGTTAGATATAGCGCGTTTATGCACTCGTCGTCGGTGACGCCGTAGTAGGCGGCTCGCTTGCTCTCGTGCAGGGTGCGCGTGCTCGGGACCCACGCCTGGGTAGTCAAGCCCAGCTGAGATACTATGTACGGGCTCGATCATGCCGTATTCGTCTTGTAAAACGATCGTTTTCATGCCGTGGATGATGCCTGTGCGGCCCTTGGTTAGAGTTGCGGCGTGATACGGCGTGTGCGCGCCTAGGCCCGCAGCCTCGACTCCGATCAAATTTACGTCCGCGTCGTCCAAAAACGCGCTAAAGATGCCGATGGCGTTGCTGCCGCCGCCGACGCAGGCGATGATGTAGTCCGGATGCACGCCGTATTCTTTTAGCTGCTCTTTGGTCTCGCGGCCGATGATACTTTGAAAGTCGCGCACGATCCTAGGATACGGGTGCGGGCCGACTGCTGAGCCGATGACGTAAAATGCGCTTTCTATCTCGTTTACCCACGCTTGGATCGCTGCAGTGGTGGCCTCTTTTAGCGTTTTTAGCCCATCTTCTACGCTAACGACTCTGGCGCCTAAAAAGCTGCATGCGAAATGCGTTTAGCTGCTGACGCTCGACATCTGTCGCGCCCATATATACGTCGCACTCAAGACCGAGCAATGCCGCCGCCGTCGCAGTCGCCACGCCGTGCTGACCCGCACCCGTTTCGGCTAAAACCTTCTTTTTGCCCATTTTTGGCTAGAAGCGCTTGAGCTGGGGCGTTATTTATCTTATGCGCGCCCGTGTGGTTTAGATCCTCGCGCTTTAGATAAATTTCATGCCCGTAGTGCTCGCTTAGGCGTTTTGCGTGATATAGCGGGCTCGGGCGTCCGACGTAGTTTTTTTAGCAGGGTCGTCTAGCTCGGCTTTACATTCAGCCGTTTTTGCGATACTTTCGTACGCGGCCTCGAGTTCGTCTAGCGCGAACATCACGGTTTCGGGCACGAACTGCCCGCCAGATTTTTCCGAAATATGCTTTGGTGTTCATCGGTATCCTTTAAATTTTTCGTTTATTTTAGCATTTTAAGTTTTTATTAGGCTTATTTGAGGTGCGGTATAGCAGCGTCAGCCGGAAAGCGGGCAAAATGAGAAAAAAATTGAAACAAACGATATTTTTATTTGGACGAGGCGGCAAAGTGGTAAATTTTGCCTCCATCGCAAGCAAAAGTTTACACCTTTATGAGCTCCAAGTACTTTTCTTTATTTTTCTCCGCCGATTTTATACCGTTTTCATCCTCAACTTTTTGAGTTTAGATCAAGCACTCGCGAGTTAAATTGATTGCTTCGCACACGTTATGCTCGCCGATGCCGCCCGCCATGCCAAAGTCAAATTTGACTGCACGCAAAATCTCCCAATCAAAGCTAGTGCCGTTGCCGCCGGCATTTTCGCCTTTGCAATCAAAAAGCAGCATATCGCAAAGCGCGGTATCTATGGCTGGAAGCGCATTTAGCACGCTATAAACGCGCCAAACCTCTAGCCCCATCGCCTTTAAATTGCGTATAAATTTGAGCTAGCCTCGCCGTGGATCTGCGCGACGTCAAGAGCGGCAAATTCGCAAATTTCCATTATCTCGCAGTCGCTTTGTCCGGCAAAAACGCCGACGCATTTTTTGCCTGCCTCGTGCGCTATACCGGCTATCTCGCGCGCCGTCTGAGCGCTTGCCGACGTTTGCTTTTGGCAAATATCGCGCCCAAAAAAATCTACGTCCAGGCTCGCCACCTCGCGCGCTTCTTTGGGCGTTTTGATGCCGCAAGTACAACCAGCGTCACGCTACGCCTCGCACGTAGTCCTCGAAATAGCGATAAACTTTACCGCTTTTTATCGCGTCCAGGATGACCTCTTTGGCCTGCGTGGGACTGTCCGCGACGCCTGCTGTGTAGAGCGCAAACATCGCGTTTAGCACGACTACGTCAAATTTCGGTCCGTCCAACTCGCCTTTTTAAAATTTGCTTTAAATTTCAGCGTTTTGCTCAGGCGTGCCACCTTCGATCTCGCTGTGAAACGCCCGTCTGAAGCCAAACTGCTCGGGCGTGATGCTGTACTCGCTGATCTGGCCGCCGCGCAGCTCCACGACGCGCGTCTCATCGCATAGACTGATCTCGTCTAGCCCATCCTCGCCGCGAACCACCAGCGCTCGCTCGCGTCCCAGCAGCTGCAGCGTCTCGGCATAGAGGCGTAAAACAGGCTTATGATAGACGCCCACGAGCTGATTTTTGAGCGCCAAATTTGGATTTAGCAGCGGGCCAAGTACGTTAAAAAAACCGTGCGGATACCTAGGCGCTGGCGCACTTCGCGCACTTCGCCAACTAACGGATGGAAAAACGGCGCGTGGAAAAAGGCCGATTTACTATCGTTTAGCAGCTCTCGCTGTCGTAGGAGCAGGGTGAGCTATGAACGCCCAAAAATTTCCAGCACGTCTGAGCTGCCTGATTTGCTAGAAACGGCCTTATTGCCGTGCTTTTGCGACCTTGACGCCAAGGCTCGCTAAGATAAACGCGACGTTGGTTGATATATTTATCGTCTTAAAGCCGTCACCGCCCGTGCCGCAAAGATCGATCATCGGCGATGGATCGCGGTAGGTCTGCGAGTATTTTTAGGATGTTTTTGGCGAGGCTTGCGAGGCTTTGCGGATAGAGGCTTTTTTTCGCTGATTAGCACCAAAAGTGCCGCTAGCTGCGTGATCTCGTACTCTTTGCTTTGCGATGATTTCGCAAAGTTTGCTCAAAGTCGCGGTCGTCTAGCCGCTCGTTTTCTTGCAGCTTGATTAGAAACGGCTTGAGCGGGCGGATTTTGGGTTCTTTGGCGACCTCTGCCGCAGGCGTGGCTTCATAGTTTATGAAAAGTACTCGATGATTTTTTTGCCGTACTGCGTGAAGTAGCTCTCGGGGTGAAACTGGATACCAAAAATCGGCCTATCTTTCGCGCTAAGCGCCATCACTACGCCATCCTCGCTCACGGCCAAAGCCTCGAAATTTGACGGTAGCTCGTCCACGTAAAGCGAGTGGTAGCGCATGACCTCAAATTCGTCCGGCAGTCCCGTAAATAGCGGCTCTTTGCGGCTGACTTTTTATGAGCGAAGTTTTTGCCGTGATAGGGCTTTTTCTAGGCGTTTGATTTTGGCGCCGTAAACGAGCCCGATCGCCTGATGCCCGAGGCAGATACCAAGCACTGGCGCGACGATGTCGCTTTTTAAAATCTCTAGGCAGATACCGCTATCTTGCGGGTGTTTTTTTGTCCCGGGCTTAATACGATTTTGCTCGGATTTAGCCTGCGGATCTCGTCTAGCGTGATTTTGTCGTTGCGCACGCAGCGTACTTCTTCGTCGGTTAGTTCGCGTAGATATTGTTCTACGTTGAAGACGAAACTGTCATAATTGTCTATCAATAAAATCATTTCTTTCCTTTTTATACGGCTTGTCTTTTGAGTGCCTTTGAATGAGCTAAGTACTTTTCTCCCTCGATGAACTACATGTTCTATCTTCGGTCGAAAATTTCATCGCAACATTCAAATCCATCTCAAAACAAGCGTAGCGTTTTTGCAAAGCAAAATGTTTCTATAAAATACTTCGCCTTAACTTTTTGAACTCAAATTTGCACCATTGGGTCACCGAGACCCACATCTTGAAAATGTAAATTTAAATTTGCGGCGCAATAGCGCCAGTGAACCTGCACGCAGTGCAGCAACCTCTCACGTCGTAGGGGAGAGGGATTAAAAGGGGAAGGGGCTCTTTTTGCTTCGGCTTTGCCTCGCCTTGTGCTTGCACTCTCTTTGAGAGCTGCTAGCAGAGCGCCATTCAAGCCCCCACCCCTTTACTTAAAGCCCATTATATTTCTCAAATCTCCCTTGCGTTTTTTTGCGAACACATTTTAGCACCGAGGCGCGTTTTTTTGCAAATCTCTTTATATTCGTATTCCGGCACGCTATCTATCACGATACCCGCTCCAGCCTGCACGAGAAATTTCGGCAAAAATTTTCCATCGAGCTCGCCACCCTCTAGATGGCTCGTTTGCTCCGTCAAGGTGCGGGTTATGCCTGCCAGCATCAAATTGGCGTCAAATTTGCGTGCAAATATCGCGCTTCTAATCAAAATCGCCATTTGCGCATCGCCGTTAAAGTGGAAAAAAATCCGATGCCGCCGCCGTAGGCGTTGCGCTTATACGACTCAAGCTCGGCGATGATCTCCATGGCGCGGATTTTTGGGCGTGCCGCTGAGCGTGCCTGCGGGAAAGATGCTGCCGACCGCGTCAAATGCGTCTAGATCGTCTGATTTTTGCGCCGTAGACGTCGCTTACGATGTGCATCACGCTTTCGTAGCGCACGATGCGCATGGCGTTTTTGACCGCGACGCTTTTTGGCTTGCTGACGCGGCCGATGTCGTTGCGAGCAAGGTCTATGAGCATTTTGTGCTCGGCTAGCTCTTTTTCGTCGTTTAGCAGTTCGCGCTCGAGCGCGACGTCCTCGATCGCGTCTTTGCCGCGTCCGCGAGTGCCCTGCGATAGGTGCGACGTAGATCTTGCCCTCTTTGATCTCGCAGACTAGCTCGGGGCTAGAGCCCGCGACGTCGCCGTACGGGGTCGGAAAGTGAAACATATACGGGCTCGGATTTGCCTCGCTCAAGGCTCGGTAGAAGTCTAGGGCTATCCATATCCGAGGCTAGTTTTTAGCTGTTCGCTTAGCACGACTTGAAAGACGTCGCCACTTTTTTAGATACTCTTTGGCGCGCTTTGCGATACTCAGAAAATGCGCTTTTTCGCCCTCTAAATCGGTTAAAATTTTATATTTGCACTGCCTTTTTGCGCGCTGTTCCTTGGCGGCCGCTTCGTCATCTGTGCTACATTAACGAGAAAATCGTAATACCGCTCGCGGTCGCCGTAAAAGCTGTAAATTTCTGCTATTTTTTTATCAAAGTGTAGGTAGGCGCGGGCGTTAGCGTAGAAAAAGTCTGGGAAATCGTACTGTGAGGCGTTAAATTCGGGTATTTTTTTCAAAAATATTTTATTCCGCCGTAGCCTAGCACTCCAAACAGTCCCGCAAAAGGCGCACCCGATTTTTTTGAGCTTTAAAATAGCTCTTAAGCCCCTGCAAAATCGGTTTGCTCGCTGCTGATATACTCGCAGTCGATGCCGACGATGGTCTGCGTCGTGTCCTCGGCGAGGTAGGAGTTGGCGAATTATCGCGGATCTTTTCGTAATAAAAAAACGGGGTTCAAAAGTAACATAAAATATCCTTTAATGAGCGTCGATTATAAAAAAATTAAGCTTAATTTTTCATTTGACGGTGGCGTCAAAAAGCTCGCGCTCTAGCCTCTGCGCCGCGTCTAGGGGCGTGGCAGTCAAAGACGCCGTATCTAGCCGCGACGCTTTTTATATCCTCAAAGCTCACGACAGTTTTGCCGTCTCTTTTTTTGAAATAAAAACTTAAACGGAAGCTCTAGCGCGAGGCTTGGTTCGCACTCTATTAACGGTGCAAGTACGCCTGGAGCACCGAAAATCACAGTGATCGACGGCGTCAGATTTACTCCCGTTTGCGCGGCGAAAAATATGATGAGGCACTACGGCCGATCGCTAATATCCTTCATATCAAGCAGTCTTTGAAACCTCTTAACCGCAGCTTCTAGCTCTAGCTCGCTCTGGCCTGCTGTGACGCTGGCAAAGGCCATTAATCCCGCAAAAATCATCAAAAAAACAATCTTTTCAATAACTTCCCTTTTTTTAAATTTTAAAATTAATTTTACCCAAAAACGGCTAAAATCGGATTTTACTTTAAGGCGAGATTATGGAAATTTTATCGGTTGCATCGATCGGCTATGTATGTTTGGGGCTAGTTTGTCGGCTTTTTGTCTGGATTTTTTTGGGCATCGGAGGCGGCGCAGCGACCGTACCGATACTCGTATTCTTGGGCTTTGACGTCAAATACGCAATCGGCGTGAGCGTCCTGCAGATGGTGTTTAGCTCAGTTTACGGTTCGCTTTTAAATATAAAAAACAAAAACGTCGATCTAAAACCCGCTTTGGTTTTTGGGTATCGGCGGCTTTTGCGAGGCGAGTGCGAGCGGTTTTTATCGTGGCGAGCGTACCGTCTAAATTTTCGCTTCTAACGCTTATTTGTATTCAGACTTTTAACGTTATTAAGCTGTTTTTTAAAAACCCCGAGCCAAAAGGCGCGCAAAATCCCTCTCTCGTTCCGCTTTTTTTCGTCGGGCTTTTTGTTGGTATAGTAGCGATTAGCGTGGGTATCGGCGGCTCGGTTATCATCATGCCGGTTTTTGATAGATTTTTCTTAATTACGACATCAAAAAGGCCGTTAGTACGGGGCTATTTTTTTCGTGATATTTTTCATCGATTTCGGGCTTTATTAGCCTCGCTTCGCAAGGACTCGTGCAGTACGAGGTCGGCGTTTTTAGTCGGTATCGGCTCGCTTATAAGCGTGAGTTGGCGTAGCTTTTAGCGCAAAAGATCGACCGCACCGTCCAAAAAGATGCCTACTCGCGCTCATCTGTACGACGTTAATTATAATGATAAATAAGCTTTTTGCTTAAATTTGAGCTTCAAATTTAAAAATAATACGATTAAATTGCGATAAATAAGAGAGTGGGGTAAATTTACCCCACTCGCCTTCAATAAAAATCAGAAATTTTCTAAAAATCCGCCGTCGATTAGCTTTAACTCAAGGTCTTTTACGTAGTTTTCGGCTGCTTTTTGGTATTCGTTTTTGCTGACGGTTTTTATTGCTTCGCCGTTTTTGAGGGCAAACTCCAGTTTACGCTCTTGTGCGAATATGCCGTTTGCTTTACGATATTTTTCGGGCGAGTTTTCGCCGTTAAATTAAGAGCGATAAAGGCATCAAACTGAGAAAAAAATTTGCCGGTACGTTTAGTTCGTCAGCGATTTTGATCACCGGTTCATCTGCGGCACTAAAATACTCAAAATATCCGCGTACCCGCTCTTTTAGGCGGCTTTTACCTACTTCGTAAACGACTTTTGGTCGCTCGTAGGTCGTTAGCTTAGCGCAGTCTGCGGCTAAAATCTCCATAAAGCCAAAAATACGCCGATTTTACCGCATTTTCGTCGTCTTTTTAAAAGCGCTGCGACGTCGGCAAAATTTACGCTTGCCGGATAAACGTCGGTAAAGACTTGATAAAAGCCAGTTGTATTCAGGCTTCATCGCGATATTTTTTTGATGTTTAGGTAGCCGTTTTTCGTTTTGCTAAAGTCTGCCGATATATGCAGCTTGCAAAGTTCGTTCACGCCGATATTTACGCTAAAATCGTTTGGAACGAGCTCTTTGTGCACTATCATACTACGTCTGAAAATATTATTGGTTAAAAAAATCAAGCATCTGCTCTTTTTTCGATACGCGAGCTAAAATTTGCGTCTATATACGAGTCAAACTCTTCCAGCCCCAAATTGACTGAAAAACATCCTCGAGTCCGACTTCGGCAAGATATGCTAGGTCATTTTTTTCTCTAGACTATTTGCAAAAATCTTTAAAATAAATCGGATTATTAAAAGCTTCCAAATACTCGTGAGCTATGTATGAGTCGTTCATCGTTAGAATATAATCGATATGAAATTTTCAGACTTTCGAAAATTTACAAAAATTTGACTCGCATTACCGTCTTTTTTTGGCAAAAATTTGGCGTATTCTCCAAGTACTTTTTAAAAGCTCTCTAGCCTTAGCTACCTTTGCGGTTTCTCCCTTTATGTCCTTGGTACCGAAAATCAAACAATCCCTGATCGTATCTTTTGATCTTCCAGCCCGGATAGACGTTATAGCTCACGTAGGCAACGCCGTTTGGGCTCAAAAAAATAGCTTGATGGTTTTTAGGATCGCGTCCTTTACCATATCGGGCACCCAACTATAAACGCCGTGGCAGATGATGTAGTCAAATTTGCCGTAATCTCTCACGTCTGCATCCGTAAAATCGCAGATATCTTTTTGCTTTAAATTCGATATTATCCACGCGCATTTGTGCGGCTAGCTCTTTGGCTTTATTTATCTGCACTTCGCTTAGATCTATGCCTAGCACCTTTGCCTGCGGATTTGCGATGGCAAAAGGAAATAAATTTCCGCCGTAGCTGCAGCCGATTTCTAGCACTTTGGCTGTTTTTGGACGGCGGCGGGGTTAGTGATAAAAACGAAGCCAAAGCCTCAAGTCGCGCAGGCGAAGTCTCTGCAAATGCAGCCGAGATATAGGGAAGCTCATCGTAGGATTTTTGGATGTCGTTCATTTTATAGCCTTAAGTTAAAATATTTTTACGATGATACAGCAACGCCTATTAAATAAGGGTAAATTCGGGCGGTCACAACAGCCCGAGGTGATCGATTAAGCCCGAAAACAGCCGAAGCGATAAAGACGACAGTTGCCGTAGTGTTGATAAAAAGTAACAGCGATTTTTAGTTAAAGCGATTTTTGGGTATAATGACGGGTTAAGAAATTTAAAATCACGGAAGCGAAAATGAACGCAAACGACACCATAAAAAAATCACGGGCGCGCGCGAGCACAACCTGAAAAATTTAAACCTCGAAATCCCAAAAAATAAGCTCGTAGTTTTTCACCGGACTTAGCGGCAGCGGCAAGAGCACGCTAGCGTTTGATACGCTTTTATGCTGAGGGGCAGCGCAGATATGGAGAGCCTTAGCAGCTACGCTAGGCAGTTTCTAGATCGCGTAGGCAAGCCAGACGTAGATAAGATCGAGGGTCTAACGCCTGCTATCGCGATAGATCAAAAAACCACGTCCAAAAACCCTCGCTCAACGGTTGGCACGATCACTGAAATGTACGACTACCTGCGCCTCCTCTACGCAAGGGTCGGCATCCAGCACTGCCACAAGTGTGGCAAACCGATCTCTAAAATGTCGGCTAGCGACATCATAAACGAGATCCAAAAAGTTGCCTCAGGGCGCTAAAGTCGTTATTTACGCTCCGCTTGTGCGCGAGAAAAAAAGGGCACATGGGCGGATCTGATCGAGAAATTACGCGGCAAAGGCTACGTGAGAGCTCAGATAGACGGCGTACAGGTGCGTCTAGACGAGGAGATCGAGCTAGCCAAAACCAAAAAGCACACGATAAAGCTCATCGTAGACCGCATCGTGATAGACGCCGATAACGCGCAGCGCCTAGCCCAAGACGTAGAAAAAGCGCTAAATGAAAGCTACGGCGAGGTCGAGGTCGAGATCGCAAATGCGCAGGAACTCGGGCTAAAAGAGAGCTTCATCCACTATAGCGAGCACTCGGCATGCTTTTGATTGTAAATTTCATTTACTCCGCTTGAGCCGCTTAGTTTTAGCTTCAACTCCCCAAAAGGCGCGTGCGAGAGGTGCGACGGCCTTGGTATCAGATATAGCCTAGATCTAACCAAAGTGATCGACGAGGAAAAAGCATCGAAGGCGGCGCAATAAAAGCTGCTATACGGCTACAACATGAGCTATTATTATACATTACGCTGGCTTTTTGCGAGCAAAACGGCATCGACGTAAAGCGCCCGTATGGCGAGCTTAGCGAGGACGAAAGGCGCCTCGTACTCTACGGCAACGTAAAAGAGGTCGAGTTTTTCTGGAAGCGAAACAAGCTGCTGCGTAAAGTTTGAGGGCGCGCTAAAAAAATCACGCACGGACTGCTAAAGGATTACAAGGACTTTGACGAATATATGAGCGAGAAGGTCTGCGACGACTGCGGCGGACACAGGCTAAAAGCCTCAAAGCCTAGCTGTCAAGGTCGCAGGGCGCGGTATCGGCGAGATTTTTGGACATGAGTATCGAAAAACTGCACTGCGTTTTTTTCTCGGACGAGTCAAATTACGGCTACCTTAGCGAATACGATAAAACGATCGCAAAGCCGATATTTAAGGAGATAAACGAGCGGTTATTTTTCTTTACGACGTGGGACTTGGCTATCTATCGCTCGGACGCGACGCGCGCACGATCAGCGGCGGCGAAGCGCAGCGCATCAGGATCGCAAGCCAGATCGGATCGGGCCTTAGCGGCGTGATGTACGTGCTGGATGAGCCCTAGTATCGGTCTACACGAGCGTGATACGCTAAAGCTCATAAAAAAACTCTGCGAGGTGCAAGCCAAAGGCAACTCCGTTATCGTCGTAGAACACGATAAAAAAACGATCGAGGAGGCCGACTACGTCGTAGATATCGGGCCTGGAGCAGGGGACATTGGCGGACAGATGGTTTTTTTGCCGGCGACGTGAAAAGCCTGCTAGACTCAAGCACGCAAACAGCGCTTTTACATAAACGGCGAAAAGGAAATCGACTACCAAAAAAACCGCAAAAAGCGACACGTGGCTCGAGATCTCAAACGTAAATATCAATAATATCTCAAATTAGCGCGCGCTTTCCGCTGCGAGGTAGTCGGTATCACGGGGTTTCTGGCTCGGGTAAAAGCTCGCTCGTACTGCAAACCCCTGCTGCCTGAAGCCCAGGAGCAGCTAAATCGCGCTAAAAAGTAAAAAAAGGTAGCTGGGGAGTAGAGTCGAGGCGGACTAGAAAATCTAGACAAAGTGATCTATCTCGATCAAAGCCCGATCGGACGCACTCCGCGCAGTAATCCTGCCACCTACACGGGCGTGATGGACGAGATCAGAGGGCTTTTGCGCAGACTAAAGAGGCCAAACTGCGAGGCTACAAGATCGGCAGGGTTTAGCTTTAACGTCAAGGGCGGACGCTGCGAAAAAGTGCCAAGGCGAGGGCGAGATCACGATCGAGATGCACTTTTTGCCAGACGTAAACGTCGTTTGCGACTCGTGCGGCGGCACCCGCTACAACGCACAGACGCTAGAAATCCTATACAAAGGCAAAAGCATCGCCGACGTGCTAAATATGAGCATCGACGAGGCGGTGGAGTTTTTAAATCCGTGCCAAAAATCGCCAGCAAACTAACGACGCTGCAAGACGTGGGACTAGGGCTATATCACGCTGGGACAAAACGCCGTGACGCTAAGCGGCGGCGAGGCGCAGCGCGTAAAAGCTCGCAAAGGAGCTTAGCCGCTCAGACACTGGAAATACGCTCTATATCCTCGACGAGGCCGACTACGGGGCTGCATTTTGCCGATGTCGATAGGCTCGTGCGCGTGCTGCATCACCTGGTCGATCTTGGCAACTCGGTCTTTGTCATAGAGCACAACATGGACGTCATCAAAAAAACTGCGACTACATCGTCGATATGGGGCCAGAAGGCGGCGCAAAGGGCGGTAAAATCATCGCCGAAGGCAGCGTAAAAAGAGGTCGCTAAAAAAATCATAAAAACGGGCAGCTATACGGGTAGATGCGGCTGAGGAGCTAGAAGCCATGAAAAACGCGACAAAAAGGCAAAGAAAAAAAATAAAGAAATTTTGAGAAGTTTGAAGCGGATCAAATTACGGTAAAATTTGATGATTTGCGGGCTTAACCTCGCCATTGGCTAGCAAAAAAACTGCGGTAAATTAACGAAAGGCAAAAATGAGGCTTTGGACGATAAGTTTTAAATATCTCGACGCAAAGGGACTAGTCGCACTTTGGCGCGAGGCGCTGCTAGCTAAAAACGTGCTGGATGGACTCACCAAGGGCTACAAAAATCACCCGCAGCTCGACCGCTTTTACGCGCACGAAAACACGCTAGAGGCGATAAATGCGTATCTGGCGGAGGTTTTTGCGCAGGCCTGCGCTCGCGGGTACTCGATTTGACGCGGCAAAAGTGGGCGGGATTTGACGAGCGAAAGTAGCCAAAATAGCCGTCACTCGCGGGCAGATCGAGTATGAATTTGCCTTTTTGCAAGAGAAGCTAAAAGTCGCGCGACGTCAAGGCTTATGAGCGAGGTAAGCGTAAAAAAATATAGAAATCGCGAGTATTTTTTTAAAGAGGTCGATGGTGAAATCGAGCTGTGGGAGAAGGTGAAAATTAGCGCCGTTTCGTGCTAGGTTTTTTGACTTGCCTAGGCAAAAAAATACATTATGCCGATTTTGCCAAGATTTGCGGCAAATTTCGAGCATTAAATTCGGATATTTAAAACGCCGTAAAATAGTGCAAATTTGGCGATAGGCTGACACGTTGCTTTGAGCGAGTAAAGTGATTTTTGCGTTTTCGGCGGTGTATGGACGGTAAGATAAAAAAATCTAGCACGAATAGCGTTACCATAAAATTACGAGCTAGCACAGGCATTTTGCTAAATTTAACGTTTTCGAGTTTGATGGCAAATTGAGGGCAAACAAGTCAAATTTAAAAAGGCGAACCCGGCGTTATTTCCGCCAAATTCGCCTCCACTTTTTAAAAATCAAACTACGCCGACCGATCCATTTCACACTCAAATTGACGAATCGGAGCTCGTTTTACTCCGCTTTCATCTGCTCGGCGGCAGGCACTTTAGGTAGTCCCGGCATCAGCATCGTCGATCCGCTGACCGCCACGATAAAGCCAGCTCCACCGCGGATCTCGAGCGCGCTAACCTCGAAAGCTAAAGTCCCTCGGTCGTCCCTAGCAGCTTAGCGTCCGAGCTAAAAGCTATACTGCGTCTTTTGCGACGCAAACGGGCAAGCCGTCAAAGCCTAGACGCGAAATCTCGGCCAGAGTCTTCTTGCGCGCGCGGGCTAAAGACTACTTCTTTTGGCGCCGTAAATTTTAGTCGCGATCTTTTTTCGATCTTGGTTTTGACGGGGTCGGCGGGCTCATACGTGAAGTTTATCTCTGCGAGCCGGTTTTTTTCGCAGATTTGTGCGACTTTTTAGCTAGATCCTCTGTGCCCACGCTTCCTTTTTAAAAAGCCCTCACACAGGCTAAACTCAGCCCCCGACTCCTCGCAAAGGGCGCGCACGTGAGCGATCTCCTCGTCTGTGTCGGTCGCGGGATTTATTTAGCGCGACGATGACGTTTTGATTGAAAATTTTTGAGATTTTTCTATGTGGGCTTTTAGGTTTTCGCCGCCTAGCTTTAGCGCGTCTAAATTTGGCTGCGAGATGCCGTCTTTGTCGCATCCGCCGTTATATTTTAGTGAGCGGATAGTGCTTACTAGTACGACGCACTTTGGCGCAAGTCCCGCGGTGCGGCACTTGATATCGAGGAACTTTTGCGCTCCAAGCTCAGCGCCAAATCCCGCCTCGGTCACGACGTAGCCCGCTACATGTAGCGCAGTTTTAGTTGCGATGACGCTGTTGCAGCCGTGTGCGATATTTGCAAACGGTCCGCCGTGGATGAGTACTGGCGTGCCCTCAAGAGTCTGCACGAGGTTTGGTTTTATCGCCTCTTTTAACAGGACGCAGACGGCGTCGGCGCAGTTTAGGGATTTTGCGCGAACGAGGCCGCCATCTTTATCGTAGGCGACGACGATGTTTTCTACGCGCTCTTTTAGATTTTTTAGGTCGGTTGCGAGGCATAGGATCGCCATTATTTCGCTAGCGGCGGTGATTACGAAGCCGTCTTTTCGTGTAAAGTTTATTGCTCTTTTTCAAGGCCGATTTTCGATCTCTCTTAGCGAGCGGTCGTTCATATCCATGCAGCGTTTGAAAACGACGCGCGCAGGGTCGATATTTAGGGGCGTTGCCGTGGTGGATGTGATTGTCCAGCATCGCAGCGATGAGGTTGTTTGCCGAGGTGATAGCGTGAAAGTCGCCGTTAAAGTGCAGGTTGATATCCTCGCTAGGCGTCACCTGCGAGTAACCGCCGCCTGTCGCTCCGCCTTTTATACCAAAAACCGGCCCAAGGCTTGGCTCTCGAAGTGCGGCGCACACGCGTTTGCCGATACGCGCTAAGCCGTCAGATAGCCCCACGGTTACGGTCGTTTTGCCCTCTCCGTAGGGCGTCGGGTTGGTCGCGGTAACTAGGATGAGGTTTGCGCCGTGCGCGCTGCCTAGTCGCGGTTCGATCTTGGCTTTTAGCTTGCCGAAGGTGTCTAGTGCCTCCTCGCCTAGCCCTAGTTTTGCACCGATTTTTACGATATTTTGCGGTTTTGCGCTCGCTTCTATTTCTCTGTCGCTTAGCATCGTCTTTCCTTAAAAAGTTTGATTTAAAAGTGATTTTGTAATTTTACCTCGCAAATGCGAAAAAAATCTCATTCAAATTTCTAGCCGCTCGTAATCAAATTGGGCTAAAGTTTGAAACTAAAATCGATCAAAAGGATCGACTATGAAGGCGCTAAACGTTTTGCTTTTTGACGGATTTACTACGATGGACGCGCTAGGACCCGCCGAGGCGCTATCTAGGGCGCTGGATAACGGGCGAAAAGTGCTATGAGATAGAGTACTTCTCGGTTACCGGCGAGGCTCGTGGGCAGCAGTACGAATGCTAGAAATCCCGGACGCGAAAGCTAGATCGAGATCGCCAAATTTGATGTTTTGCTAGTGCCAGGGCGGTTTTGCGGTTAGAGAGCTTGCGCATGATAGCGAGTTTATCGCTACTCTGGGCGAGCTGGCGCGCAGACACGAGTCACGTGATCGCGGTATGCACGGGCTCGGTTTTGCTAGCTAAAACAGGGCTTTTGGACGGCATGGAGGCCACGAGCAACAAACTATCATGGCAGTGGGTGACCTCGGAGGCTCCTAGCGTGCGCTGGGTGCGTGCGGCCCGCTGGTGCGTTAGCGGGAAAGTCTACACTAGTTCGGGCGTGAGCGCGGGTATCGACGAGGCTCTGGGCTTTTATCGCCGATATGCACGGGCTGGACGAAGCGCAGAGGATCGCTCGGACGATGGAGTATGTCTACAATAGCGACAAAAACGCGGAGTTGTTTTTAAAAGTGTAGCTTGCGGCGGTCGCTAAAATTGAGCGTCAAATTAACCCTAGTCAAATTTACCTTGCCGCACGCCAAAACCGTAAGTTTTTAAAACAAACGGCTCGTATCCTGCCCCGCTACCACAGTTTTAGGCAGACTTGCCCTATTATGACGGCGATGGGAGCTTTGTTTTATGTCGTAGGTGTTGCTCGAGTTTGAGCCAAAATCAGGCTTAATGACACTACCTTGTATCACCCAAGTGTTGCTGAATTTGCGCCGTATTTGGGCTTTTATTTTTTTGCCGTCAAACTCAAAGGTATTAGAGGAGTTGGCTCCTGTTTTTGGGCTTCAGCACCCGCCGTCAAATTCAAACGTATTGTGCGTGGTTGCGCCGTATTTGGGCTTTAGCTCGTTGCCCTCATACACCCAAGTGCCGTTGCCCGGCAGACCTTCCGTCCCAGTTGATTTTTGGGCATTTTATCCTCCTAAAAATGAGTTATAATCAATCACTTTTTCGCGACTTGCTTCTTTTTGCTTTTTATCGGCTTCGTAAAATTTCATCCGCGTTCGTCAAATTGCGTCCAAAAACTCCTGCGCCTTTTTTGAGCGTGCGTGCGCCCATGATGCCGTCAGATTTGACGCCGATAGCCTTTTGCACGTATAAAATTTTTCTCTTTTTGCGTGATCTGCGGCGCGGTTTTTGGCTACGGCGGTCGAGTTTGCTTCACGCTCTTGGTCGCTAGAGCCCTCAAATTTAGCCGTCATCTCGCGAAAGGGTGGCATCCAGGCTGCGCGACGCCTCAAAGCGCTCGTCAAGCTGCATGAGGGTCGGAGCGTAACCGAAAACTCGATATCGCGCCATAGATCGCGCCAACTGCTCCAAAGCCGGCTAAAATTTTTAAAAAACAGCGCAAAAAGCCTCTTTGTTTCGCATGCTTTGGCGGTACTCTTTAGGCACGGCACTACGGCGAATCAGCGTAACCAGCGCGCTAAGAGGCGCCAAGACGCACAAAGCAACGCCCGCGCAAAGGGCCAAAAAAATACAAGCGTATAAATAGGCGACATGATGTAGCGCTCGGCTAAATTTTCGCCCAAAAAAATCCCGCCGTAAAAACTAGCGTAATCAGCCAAAACACCGAACCCAGCCCAAACCAAACCGCAGGCGAGTAAACGGGAGAGATTTTTATCCAGGCATTTTTTTCATTGTATCGCCCAGTTTGCTCGCCGCGCCCCTTGAGACGTAGCCTTCGCAGGCCTCTATCACGGCATTTGCGGCCTCGGTTTGCGCGCCGTCCGTTTTAGCGATACGCTTTAGCGCGGAGTCTAGAGCGGGCTGCGAGCAGTAGCGCGTGAAAAAGATTTAAACGCCTCGCGCCCTAGTTATCTTGCCGTCGGCGTCGATCTTTTCTAGCATAGAAATCTCGTCTGCGAAAAGATCGTCGAAAAAAATGGCGGCCTGATAAATGCGTAGGGCGGGTTGCTAAAGCCCAACCGCCTCGTACTCCTTGCCCAGCAGGATAAAAATTTAGCCGCGTTATCGCGCTAGAGCCCACATAAGAAAACAGGTGCGAGCTCTCGTCGCCGCTCTCTTCGTCTTGATAAAAACGGTATCGTCTGCGAGAAAATTGCAGGTGCGCGCGCACAAGAAGTCTAAAAAGCTCGTCGGCGTAGGCGCGCGATTTTATGCGTAAATTACGCTGGGTTTCGCGTAGGCGCCGATGTTTGCTACCGTGGTAAAATATCCGTGACCGCTGCACTGGGCGCACTGCACGTAGCCTGATCCCCCGCATCCGCCGCACCTAACCGTGCCTGATCCCGAGCAGCCGTAGCAGGGTATTTGAGCCGCTACCTCCGCATGATGAGCAGCTCTCGTAGCGATACGTCACGTAGGTGCTACCGTCGGAGTTATACTGCGTGTGAGGGCGATTTACGCCGCCGCTGCCTCCGCACGTGGAGCAGCTTTGTCGTCCGCGTCCGCCGCAGCTGGAGCAGGTTTTTTTACCGCGTCCGCCGCACTCGCCGCAGCTCGTCTGCCCGTCGCCTCCGCACTCGTCGCAACGCTCGCTCATGCTAAATGGCTTAAAAATCGTAATACCCTAACCGCGCCGCCTGATTTTTGCGACGGCTTCTTTTGCGTCTTGGCGTAGTTCGGTGAGTAAAATCTCACGCAGATCCGCGCTATCTCTAGCCTGCAGCAGCACTCTCTGGCGTGATTTTTCGTAGCCTCGCACGTCGTCGCCAAAGTGTATCTGCTCTTTTGCGCCGCCAGCGGTCTTTGCTCTCCTCGCGCTTGCCGTAAAACTCCCACGTCACGCTCGCTGTGGCTTCAAAATCAAAGACTTTCGTGCGAAATTTCTACCAAATCCTCAGGCTTAGCTTGGTTGCCGTTTATTAGATTGCGTAGCCCTTTTTAGAAAACGGCTCGTGTAAACTTAGCTCGTCAATTCGCTCATTTTAAATCCTAAATTGATTTTTGCGCGTCTAGCTTCGCGCGCTTTTTATCTCGCTTAAAAACTCTGCTCCGCCGTCGCCAAAAGCCTCGCGCGGCACGGCGTAAAACATGGAGTTTGCGATGATAACGACGACAAACTCGCCCACGTATCGAGCGTCGCTGATGATGCCGTACCAGTATCTGCCCTCGCCGAAATTTGCTCTTTTTGCACGAAAAAAACTCATCCTCTAAGATCACGCTTTTTTTGGTCCCGGGATCGCTGTAGTTTGCTTTGCTTTAGCATAGCGCGAATCAGCAGCCAAGGTCGCAAGCCCGTGGCGTAAAGCAGCGTCAAAAACGCGCCTATCCACGCATAGGTAGGCTAAAATAGTTTCGCGCTCTCAAAGCCGTAATCCCTAAGCAAGTCGCCAAGGTCCCTGATGTAAATTGACGCACAAAAGTGTGATAAAAATCATGCCCGAGTAACAGATCGCCGTAAAGTCGCATAAGGCTGATATAGCGCATAAATTTATCGCCCTTTATAGACGATCTTTAGCGATCTCGCGCGCCATCTCTTTTATACTCGGCGTTAGGCTTTAGCTCAAAGTCGGCTTTTCAAATTTGACATTTTGCGTCCTTTTAAATTTTGATGAGATATTATCAATTGGCCTCAGTTACGCTATTTTTTAAAAAGCAGCTGCTAAAACGATAATTAAGCCCAGTAGTAAAATCGCCGCCAAGACGCGAGGTCGCGTAATACGATAAAAGGCAAACGATGCAAAACTCAACCGCGTAAATTCCCGCTACAAATTTAAACCGAAATCAACCAATCAATTTAAATTTAACGCAGAACCATGAAAAGACGAGATTTTCTAAAACTAGGTGCGATAGCTGCGGCTTCAGCGCAGGCAAAACAATTTGACGCGGCGGCGCAGGCGATATTTGACGAGCAGATGGGGCTTTGCGCGAATAAATTTGGCGCGTTTTACGTAAAAACCATCGGCGGTAGAGTCGTTGGGCACAGAGCCCGTTTCGAGGGCGACGCGATGCCAACGGTGCTAAACAACGCCCCTAAGCGATCACATCCAAAACGAAACGCGCGTGAAATACCCCTACGTGCGCAAAAAGCTTCCTTGCTGATCCCTCAGATCCAAAGCCCGAGCTTCGCGGCAAAGAGCCCTTCGTGCGCGTTAGCTGGGACGAGGCGATAAAGCTAAGCGCTAAAATTTTAAAAGAAAACTTCGACAAATACGGCTCGGAGGCCATTTACGGGACAGCTTTATCAGTGGGGCAGCCTCGGCAAGGTCGGTCACTCGCAGCGCACCGCAAAACGCATGCTAAACGCGCTTGGAGGCTACGTGAGCGAGCTTGGCGGCTACTCTTACGGCGCAGCGACTGCGTTTTTGCCTCACGTGACGGGCTCTATCGATCCGACGCACGCTCCGACGCGCTGGGAGGGCGTGGTAAAGGAGGCCAAGACGATCGTATTTTTGGGGCACGAATCCCGTCGTTTCAAACAAGATCGCTATCGGCGTTCCGATGCACAACTCCTACGCCTACTACGAGATTATGAAGGATAAATTTAAAAAAAGGCGAGATGAAAAATTTACAGCGTTGACGTCTACCGCAACGAAACGGCGGAGTATTTCGGCGCGGAGTATCTAGCCGTGCGCCCTTGCACCGATACGGCGATGCTGATCGGGCTTTGCGATTATCTTTACGAAAACGGGCTTTACGGCAAGGAGTTATAGAGCGTTACACGGTCGGGTTTGATAAATTGAGGATTATTTTCACGGGCGCGAAAGACGGCGTGAAAAAGGATCTAAAATGGGCGAGTAAAATTTGCGGCGTGAGCGAAAAAGGAGCTAAAAGAGTTAGCCGATACGCTGGCTAAAAAGACACGCTCATCGTCACGGGCTACGCGATACAGCGTCAGCATCACGGCGAGATGGCGTACTGGGCGCTCATCACGCTAGCGGCGATGCTAGGCGACATCGGCAAGACCGGTCGCGGCTACGTGATGAACGATCAGATGCATAAAAACGCAGATATCAGCTTCGTCGCGCCAAAGCTTCAGGCATTTAACCCTGCTGTAAACGAAAAATACATCGCCCCGCAAAGGCAAGCTGGCTAAGGCTAAATACCACGAGATACCAAACAGCAGGCTCATAGACGCGATCATGGAGCCTGGGCAAAGCAGATCGAGCGCAACGGCAAAAAAAGTATGTCATGCCGCACATTCGAGTGATGTTTAACGCCAACGGCTCGACCTTCACCCGCCATCCCGATACCAACCGCGCGGTCGCAGCGATGAAAAAAAGATCGAAGCGATCATCACCACCGAGCCCTTTTTGGACGAGTACGGCGAAGCTCAGCGATATCGTGCTACCGGCTGCTCTTGAGTGCGAGCGCACGGATATCGAGTTTGCAAACTCGACTAGCGAATACCTTTTTGCGATTAAACCGCTAGTTAAAGCCCGCTGGGGAAAGCAAGAGCGACTTTGAGATCGCACGGCTCATCTGCGCGCAGTGGGGCGAGGAGTACGAGCAGGCCTTTAGCGAAGGCAAAACGGAGCTTGAGTGGGTGAAGGAAATCTACGAAAACGCCGCAAAGCAAGCCGAGGGCATGGGAGTGGCGATGCCTAAAGTTTGAAGAGTTTTTGGCAAAAAGGATACGTCAAATTGATAAAGATCGACGAGAAAAAAAGCGCTACTTTACAAACTACGCGGACTTTCGCGCCGATCCAGAGAAAAAAATGCGCTAAAAACCCCGTCTGGCAAGATCGAGCTATACTCCGAGGCGGTCGAAAAGCTAGGTTACGCCGACTGCCCGCCGCACGCGACGTGGATGGAGCCGTTTGAATGGCTGGGCGGCGACGTGAGCAAGTATCCCGGTCGCCATCAGCGGCGCGCACTCGGTGAGGGCTTCACTCGCAGCTAAACAGCTCGCTGCTTCGCAACTACTCCGAGATCGCAAACCGCGAACCCGCGCTCATCAGCCCCGCCACGGCAAAGGTGCGCGGCATAAAAATAGGCGACGTGGTGAGGATCTACAACGACCGAGGCGAGATACTCTGCGGCGCGCTGGTGAGCGACACCGCGCAAAGATAACGTCGTGATCGTAAGCGAGGGCGCGTGGTACGATCCGGCCGTCTGGGGCGAGCGTAGCCTATGCAAACACGGCAACATAAACGTACTAACCAAGGACGTGCCTAGCTCGCAGCTCTCGCAAAGTAACACCGCGCACACGAGCATGGTGCAGATCGAGAAAGTGAAAGGCGAACTGCCGAGCATAACGGCGTTTGATAGGCCAGTGACGATAGAGGCTTAGGCTTTTAATGATTTAAATTTGAGCGGTTAAAGCTAGCCGCTCAAATTTGACTACTTTTTAAACTTACCCGCTCACATTTGAGCATCAAATTGAACTCAAATTTGACCGCTCCCGAGCTTACCCCGCGCCGCTAAATTTTAAATTTGCCTCAAATCAGCCGTTTTTTTGCCTAAAATTTGTAAAATTAGCCAAAAAAAAGGATAAAAAATGAGCCAAAAAACGCTAACGATCATCGACACTTTCGGATTTTTCAGGCTTTACTACGCGATGAGCGGACTAAAAAGAACCGCGAGGGCAAGCCAAGCGGCATGGTGAGCGGCTTTGCTAGCTTTATCATGAATCTGCGTCAGGAGTTTGCCAGCGACTACATCATCTTTGCGCTAGATAGCAAGGGCAAAACGCTGCGCCACGAGATACTGGGCGAGTATAAAGCCAACCGCTCCGAGCCGCCCGCCGCGCTAAAAGAGCAGCTGCCCGTGTGTATCGAGATGATAGAAAAAAATGGGTCTAGCTGCCGTGAGCCGCGAAGGCTACGAGGCCGATGACATCATCGCTAGCGTCGTAAAGGAGTGCAAGCAGCGGGATATATTTCGTACGTATCGTGACGCACGATAAAGACCTCTATCAGCTCATCGAGGACGGTAAGGTAAGCATCTACAGCCCGCAAAGCAAGATCGACCACGATAGCGCGAGCTGCGTCGAAAAATACGGCGTTCCGCCAAGCTGCATACGCGATTTTTCTCGCGATCGCGGGCGATAGCTCGGATAATATCCCGGGCGTAAAGGCATAGGCGCGGTGGGCGCCAAAAAGCTACTAAACGAATTTGGCAATCTCGAGGGCATCTACGAAAACCCTGCCGCTAGTGCGAAACGAACGTATCCGCGGTATGCTGGCAGAAGGGCGAGAGAGCGCATTTTTGAGCAAGCGCCTAACCTCGCTCTTTGACGACGTGCCTGACGTGCTCGATCTAAAAAGGGCGGAGTTTCCCGAGCAAAATCCGCTCGTAAAGGTCGCCGATACTCTGCGAGAATACGATCTAAACCGCCTTTTAAAAGCGCTGCAAAACAGCGAAAAACGCAGGCGAAAACGCGGAATTTAAGCTCGGCTTTAACGCGCGGCTCTTTAACGGACGAGAGCGAGATCGAGCGACTGCTGGCAAAATATAGACGCAGATACGCTCGTGGCGTTTGACACCGAGACCACGGACGTTGATACGCAAAACGCCCGTCTGGTGGGATTTAGCTTTTGCTTTAACGACGAGGAGGCCTACTACGTGCCCGTGTCGCACGAGTATCTGGGCGCGCCGAAGCAGGTGAGCGAGAATTTGCCGCCTGGGCGATAGGGCAATCTACAAAGGCTGCGTGATCGGGCAAACGTAAAGTACGATTTTAAAGGTCGTAAAAGCAAAGTGGGGCTTGAGCCGCCCGTAAATTTTAAAGATACGATGATACTAGCGTGGCTCATGGATCCAAGCTCAAGCGTAGGTATGGACGCGCTAGCTAAGCGCCTCTACGACTACGACACGATCAGATTGAAGACGTGGTAAAGCGCGGCGAGACCTTCGCGTCCGTGGCTCTTGAAAAACGCCGCCAAATACGCCGCCGAGGATGCTTGGATAACGCTGAAGTTTTTACAAAAAGCTTTTTAAATTTGCTCGATCCCGAGTTGCTAGCGCTTGCCGACAGGCACGAGTTTCCTTTCATCCTCACGCTTTTTGATATGGAGCGCGAGGGTATTGCGATAAATCAGGGGAAAATGCAAATTTGATCCCTGCGAAACGACGCTAAGATCAAGGCCCTAACGAGCGAAATGTACGAACTAACGGGCGAAAAAGTACCAATATCAACTCCGTTAAGCAGCTGGGCTCGGTGCTGTTTGAACACCTAAAACTACCCGTAAAGAAAAAAAGACAAAAACGGGCTATAGCACCGACGAAGCCGTACTGGCCGAGCTCATCGACGAGCATCCCGGTCATCTCTAAAGCTGCTCGAGTACCGCGAGCTATATAAGCTGCAAAGCACATACTGCGAACCGCTGCTAAATTTGAGCAAAAAAGGATGCCGACAGCAGGATATACACGAACTTTATCCAGACGGGAACCAGCACGGGCAGGCTCTCGTCTAAAAATCCCGAACCTGCAAAAATATCCCGGCTCGCGGCAGCCTAGCTAAAGGACGTGCGAGGCTGCTTTGAGGCCAAAAGCGGCTTTTAGCTTCGTGGGTCTTGACTACTAGCAGATCGAGCTGCGACTGCTCGCGCATTTTTAGCCGCGACGAGGCGCTTTTTGCGGGCGTTTGCGAAACGACGAGGATATCCACGCGCGCACGGCGATTAGTATATTTGGCAGTGCTGAGGGGCAAAAACCGCGCGGTGGCTAAGAGTATACTCGGCCTCATCTACGGCATGGGCTCGAGCAAGCTGGCAAATCAGGTAAGCATCACGCGCGCCGAGGCAAAGGAGTATATCGAACGCTATTTTTAAAGCTTTCCCTACGATAAAAGGGCTTTTTGAGGGGATAAAAACCGCCGCGAAAAACGAAGGCTTCGTGCGCACGCTACTGGGTAGGAAAGCGGTTGTTTGACTTTTATCTGCCGCGACGCCGATGCAAACGGCGATGTACGAGCGCGAGGCGGTAAATACGATATTTCAGGGCTCGGCTGCCGATATCATCAAGATGGCGATGGTAAAAGATCCGTCCCGCTTTTTAAGCTCTGCGCGCGAGAATGCTTTTACAGATACATGACGAGCTGATTTTCGAGGTGCAGGACGGCTACGCTGAGGAGTTTGGCGCAGCGGCGCAAAAAGATAATGCAAGAAATGTATAAACTAAACGTACCGCTAAAAACGAGCCCTAAATGTTGCGAAGGATTGGGGGCGAGCTGAAGTAAAACGGCAAGTTTGAGCGTTTAGCCTGCGTCAAATCGGCCGGCTAAGTTTGTGAGCGCAACGACGATAAGTTTTTTAAATTTAACCGATCAACCTGGACGGATAAATTTAAGGTAAATATAGTATGGTAAATTTAAAAAGTCTAGTCCCGATTCGCTTATGGGCAAAAGCGACTACGCACGGTAAAATCGCACGGCAATTACCGAGCCTCGACACAAAAGTCTTCTTTTCTATGCGGCGCTCGCTCACAAAGAGTAGAGTATAGTTTTTTGGCTTTTTCATAAAATTCTTTAGTTTGTTTTCGTAAGCCATAGCCGCCATAAGGCAAGAAGAAATGTAGTATTTTTGGCTATAGCAGGATTTTTCTGCAGCTTTAAACGATTGTACGAATTTGTCTTCAAAGCATAAGATACCTCCTAACAAAAGACACCTTTTGTTTGTCTATTTTTGCAGGCTTTGTTCGCATAAAAAAATACGCCTGTTTCGATCGTGTTTCGTAGTAATCGCCCAAGAGTTCGCAACCGCGTGCCGAGCCTTTGTCGCATGCCTGCTTGTAAAGTTTTATTGCCCTGTTGCGGCTTGTTGTTTTCTTTTTAAAACTTTTTCCGTAAAGCGCGCAGGCATCTTGGTTTCCGTCTTCGCGCATCGGGCTTAAAATTTCAGCAGCTTTTTTTGTAGTCTTTGCTTTTCGTATGGATTCTGCCTTGTATCAAACAAGCGTCAAAATCGCCGTTTATACATAGTTTTTCCTAGATTTTCTGCAGCATTTTTTTGCGCGTCTTTTTGCTCGCAGCTATTTACGTATTCGCTAAATTTCTTATTTCAAAGCTCTTTTTGTTTAGCATTTAGTTATTCTGCTTTGGCTAGCTACCGTAAAAAAACAAGCAAAATCGCAAATGTAACAGAAAATAAATTTTTCATTTTTTTATCCTTTTTAATCTTTGATGCCGTTTTTCGTAGTTAGGCGTAATTTGCCGTAAAATTTCTACTCGAATATAATTTTTTTCTAAATATGCGTCAGATAACGAATATCGCTTCGGTTTAAAAAATACAAGCCAAAAACATCAAAGGCAAATCTAGATCTAAATTAGGTTAAAAACTCGAATCAAATTTGATTTAATACAAAGGCTATTACGGCTTTGTTACCGGTAAAAAAAGTACGCGAAGGCGGAGTATTTTTAGCTTTTTTTGCAAAAAGTCGTTTTTTTCATATAAGGCGCTTGTTTACAAAGCTTAATATATAATTTTCTTGGCGCTTCAATAAGATTTGCTACTATGCTATGCTGATAGGTTAAATCCGCCATCAGGCAAGAGATAATATTATATTTTTGGTTATAGCAGGATTTCTCGAAAGCATAAAAACGCGTCAATGTATTCGCCCGCTTCTCGTAGTACGAGTCCATGCCCATAGCACATTTTTCTCGTTCATTTCGCAAGCTTGTTTCGTATAGAAATACGCCTGCTCCATATCTTTCCTGAAGTAGTAACGACCAAGAAGATCGCATCCGCGAGCGGAGCCTTTATCGCATGCTTGATTAAAAAGCTCCACGGCTCGCTTTCGACTCTCCTTTTTCTCTAAATACGCCTCCGTAAAGCGCGCAGGCGTCTTGATTCCCGCTTTCGCACATCGGGCTTAGTAATTTTAGCCGCTTTTTTTCAAAGTCTTTGTACTTTTTTTGTTTATTGAGTAGATGTTACCTAGTATCAAGCAGGCGTTTAAACTTTTTCGGCGCATAATTTATCTAGATTTTCCATTGATTCTTGCATAATTTTTTTCGTCGTTTTCTATTTCGCCTTCTTTATACATCGAAAAAATGGTTCGCAGGCTAGAGCGTCTTTTTGTTGGCAGAGATTTGCGTATTTATTGAACTGCTTAGCAAAAAGCTCTTTTTGTTTGGCATCAAATTCCCTCAGCTCGGCTAGCTGCCGTAAAAAAACAAGCAAAACAGCGAACGTTGCATAAAATAAATTTTTCATTTTTTATCCTTTTTAATTTTTATACTTTTTATACTGCGGTTGAGTAAATTTCTACCGAAAAAAATCCGTTTTGGCATAATTTTTTTCTAGACATACGCAAACAACCATAACCAAAAGCTAGTTTTCGTGCTGATTTAAACGATACTACGAGCATAATCCGTTTTGCGCTTCTAAGTCAAGACGGATTAGCAAGCAAGGCATGTAAAATAACTCATCAAAAGCTCGCTTTTTTAGAGTACGTTATAAAACGCAAAACCGCGTATGCGCGTTTTTGCGCAAGTCGCTCAAACTTAACTACTTTATAAACCCAACTTGCGGTGAAAATTTCAGCTAATACCTCATCTTTTTTTCTCGTTAAACTGACCTTGTTTTGCTCAAAAAGGTTATTGCCGTGAGCGTCGATCGAGACTATTAGCGGACCAAACTCCTTCACGCGGCACTTCCATAAGGTCTCGGGCATCCCAAGCTCCGTCCAATCAGCGCTTTCGATCTCCTCGACCTGTGTCGCGGCCACCACCGCACAACCCGCAGGAAATACGCAGTGTATCGCGCCAAACTCCTTGCAGCCGCTCATCGTGCCCTCGCCCATACCGCCTTTGCCCACGATCAGGCGCACGCCCGTTTTAGCGATAAACTCGCGCTCGACCTTTCTCCATTCGCATACTCGTAGTCGGCCCCACGGAGACCATCTCAAAGCTTTTTTTCGCCCATTTTTTTCTGATGATCGGTCCCTGCGTGCAAGATCGCGCCACCTCTGATATCAGCGGTAGCTCACGACCCTCCTGCACGACGCGTCTGTGCGGCACATCGCGGCAGGTGACGATGTGTCCGGTTAGATAGATCACGTCGCCGATTTTGATATTTGAAAGATCCTCAACCTTTATCGGCGTGGTTAAAATTTTCTTACTCATAGCGCAAACTCCTTGTGCGATTTTACGTCGAAATGTAGATCAGCGTCCCAGACGATGTGGCCTTTGCGGTGCGACCAGCAGCCCACGTTTACGGCGACGGCGATGACGCTTGGGTGGCGGGCGCAGTTTTCGATATGCACGCCCATCACGGAGCTCGCGCCGCTCATGCCTTGCGGGCCTAGACCGATTTTATTTATGCCCTCTTCGAGCAGCTTTTCGGTTAATGCGGCACGTTCGTTTGGATTATGAGAGCCAAGCGGCCTCATCAGCGCCTTTTTAGACAGCAAAGATGCCACATCGATCGAAGTTCCCACACCAACACCCACTAGTAGTGGCGGACAGGCGTTTATGCCGTAGCTTGTCATTATATCCATGACGAATTTCACTACCCCCTCATAGCCCATGCCAGGCATCAGCACGGTCGCTTTGCCGGGCAGGCTACAGCCGCCGCCAGCCATATAGGTGTGTATCTCGCACTCGCTACTATTCGGCACGATCTCCCAAAACAGGCTAGGCGTGCCCTTACCGATGTTTTTTGCCGGTGTTGTACTCGTCAAACGTCTCGACACTGTTATGGCGAAGCGGAGCCTCGTGCGTCGCTCTCAGTACCGCCTCTCGCAGTAGCTCTTCAAGCTCGCCGATGAGCGGGAAATGTGCGCCACATCTTACAAAAAACTGGATCACCCCAGTATCCCTGACAGGACGGGCGGTCTAGCTGCTTTGCAAGACGCTGATTTTCAAACATCGTTTTGTATATCTCCTTTTGCCAGTGGTCTGCGTCTCGCGCTCGCTAAGCTCAAGCAGCTTTGCCGTCACGTCGTCGGGCAGCACCTTGCCCGTGTAGCCAACGAATTTGCCATGACCTCGGTCATCTTTTGCACAGCTTTTTGTTTATCCATCGCTCCTCCTTTTTCAAATTTTCTTCATACGCGCCCGCTAAAATACAGCCAGCCGCGTAGCAGAGTAGATCGGTAAGATCAAACGTCCCGCCGATCATTATCTTTAAAATTTTATTTTCTATGCCCTAAAATTTGCACCACGCCAAAAATACTGCGCAATCTCCAAAGCCACCGCAAAAGGCAGTACTTTTAAGCGGCAATCTGACGGCGTCACGCCAAATATAGCCCTCACAAACGCATAAAGCAAGATAACAGCCAAAAACGTCGCCAGCGTAGTGCCGCACAAAGCCACCCTTTTACGCAAACTGCGATGTACTCGACTGCTAAAATCAGGACTGCCACGACCAAAAACGCTAGTCTCGTTCGCACGCTTTGCCTTTTTCGTTTTTTTATTTGATCGCTCACGTTTATCTCTTGCAACGCTTTTTTTCCTTAAACGTAGCTCATTTATCCGTCGCTACGCAAGCATAAATGTATAGATGATTTATCAAGCTAGCGTTATACGCAGCAGCCCGTATCCGTTGTCGATATTTACGACGCTTACGCCGTTTGCACAGCTATTTAGCATAGCTAGCAGTGCCGCTAGTCCTCCGAAAATCTGGCCCCATATCCCACGCTGGTAGGCACTGCGATCACAGGCACACTCACAAGGCCTGCTAACACGCTAGCAAGTGCGCCCTCCATGCCAGCAACGGCGATGACGACCTTTGCACCACGTATCTCATCGAGCTTTGCTATCAGCCTATGTAGTCCTGCCACGCCAACATCGGTAATTCTCTCACATCGTTGCCCTACATTTTGCCGTCTCATAGGCCTCCTCCACGACTGCACCATCGGCAGTTCCGGCAGAGACTATCGAGATGTAGCTTTTTGTGGGTGCTAGTTCTTTAAATTTGACACTAATTACCCTGCCACGAGCATTAAAATTTGCCTGCGGAAAGATCTCACGTATGCGTTCAAAAACATTCTCATTTGTTCTTGTGATTAGGATATTTTCATTTTTTTCGCCGATCGCACTAGCAATTTGCAAAATTTCATCATCTGTTTTATTTGCCCCATATATCACCTCACCAGTACCATTTCGCAAAAGCACGCTGAGTGTCGATCTTGGCACATCCGATGTCATTAAATGGGATAGTTTTTTTAGATACTTTAGCGCATCTTGCTCGCTCATCTTGCCATTTTTTTATACTGGCGATAAATTCTAAAAATTTCAGCCTCGCTCATGCCAAAACATCCTCTCTAAGCCCCTTTAGATCAAGCGTCACCTCTGCTGCACCAGTACTACTAGCTCTTTAACGATAGACTTAATTTCACATCGTTTAAAAAGCTTTTGCATGCTAGAAAATGGCATTTGCAGCTTCATTTTTTTATCATCAAGCCTTGCTCGCACATTTGCATAGCCACTTTTTATCAGTAACTTTTCAGCCACCTCTACTAAATTGAGCTCATCTATGCTTATCTCTTTTCATGCGGTAAACGAGTTAGCAAGCATGCATAGCTTGGCTTTTCAGCAGTTGCTAAGTTTAGCTCACGTGAGAGTTCGCGGATCTCAAACTGGCTCAAATTTAAAAGCGGAGAAAGCACGCCAAGCTCTTCTTTTGCCTTTAAAGCCCTGGGCGATATTCACTAAGATCGTCTTTGTTTGTGCCGTCAGTGACGTAGCTAAAAGCCAAGCTCCCTTTGCACGCGCGATAAGCCTTGAAAAACTGCTTTTTGCAAAGATAACAGCGATTTTGCGGATTGAGCTTGATCTCATCAGCGATGCCTACCTCAAATATCTCGTGCCTGATGCCATAAAAGTTGTAGCAAATTCTACCGCCTCGTCTATCTCTCGCAAAGACATGTAGGGCGATTTTTACCGTGAGTGCTAGCGTATTTTTCGCCAAGCACGTCCGCAGCGACCTTTAGCAGTAGCGAGGCTATCCACGCCACCGCTAAAAAGCAATGGCTAAATTTCCTAGCTTTTTTTATATCATTTTTTAGAATTTTCTAACTTCGTCATACTTTTTTTAAAAATTCTTTTTTTACCTGAAATATTGATGTTTTATGCGCAAGTGCAGCGCTTTTTGCACTCTTCAAACTCAGGCTTTGCCTTTTCATCATCGCCTGAAATTTTTAGTCTTATATCGCCAAATTTCGTCTGCAAACACTCGCAAATTTTTCTCGCTTTAGCTCGGTTTTTACGACATCTATCTCACGAACGCCGATAGCCGTCGTGTGCGTAAATATAAGCTCTTTTATCTTTTTCGCATCTTCGTTGCGGCACAAGACATTTAGCTCAAAGCCGATGCGCCCTTTTTTTCATATAGATAGAGTGGCTAAAGACGTCTAGAGCGCCATTTTCACGTAAAATTTCACATGCAAAGGCAAAGCTTTCCGCGTCCATGTCATCTATGTTTGTAGATATCATTTTTGCACCAAATTTTGGCTCTCATCCACCTCGCAGATCATCGCGCGAAGGGCATTTGCAAAAGTGGAGCGTTCTTTTCACCAGCTCCATAAGCCACTTTTTCTATTTTGAAATTTATATCGCTTACAAACTCATCTACGCATGCTTTTAGTATCGCCGCACCTGTTGGTGTAGTCATCTCAGAAATTTGCTCTGCCAAGACTTACAGGCACGCCCTTTAAAATTTCACAAACGGCAGGCGCTGGGACATTTAGAGTGCCGTGGTCGCACTTTGCTACGCCACCGCCAAGCTCGATCTTTGAGCTAAACAAACTCTAGAAATGCCAAAGTACTCATATAGATACTCAAGGCAGATCGCGGCCCCTACGACATCTACTATGCTATCAACCGCTCCAACCTCATGAAAATGCACCTCATCGATGCTAACTGCATGCACCTTTGCCTCAGCCTGCGCGATCACGTGAAATATCGCTGAAGCCCTTTTTCTTGCAAAAATCGCTCAAATTTGAGCTAGCTAGTAAATTGCTTTGATATCTGCGTAGCTTCTAGCGTGAGGTTGCGGGATTTAGCAAGACAACGTCTATTTTGGTCGCAGCGATGCCGTTTTTACTACATTTTTTCGCTCCAGGCGAAATTTCTCCGCTCAAATTTAACTTCTCTAGCTCAGAGCAAAGATAGTCAAAATCCACACCAAGCCCAACAAGAGCGGCTAAATTCATATCACCGCTGATGCCAGAGCTTGCGTCATAATATGAAAATTTTCAGCCAAGCTTAAACCTTAGGCACAGTCATAGAGCCAAACGGCAAGATGATTATTTTTTGCGTTTGCACCTTTTTTTGTGCTAGTGCCTCATCTATAGCCTTTTGTAGGTCGTGATATGGCTTTAAATGCACGGCTTTCATCTCATCATCGCTTAGATCAGTCACAGCCCAAGTCTGCGCCCAGAGCGAAATTTCAGCCATTTTAGCAGCCTTGTGGTAGCCAAGCTTAAAGCCAGAATTTATCTTTTCAAGCACCTTTTTTGGCGTGTCGGCCGATGCCATAAGGTCAAAAAGGTTTTTGGACCGATGCCTGTGCGGCATTTTGCGACCATTATTAAAATTCCCATCCTTTGCAAGCGCTAGTTTGCCGTTATCTAACGCCTTTTGCGCCTGATAAAGATCAACATCCATAGGATAAGGCGCTACCGAGATCACGATGTCGGCTTTTTGTGGGATATTTACGCAAAAGACCCTCATCAGCCTTTTCACGCAGTCATAAAAACTATCGTTTAGATCGCCAGCACTTGCGTAATAGACGCCATGTTCGCTATCAAGCACCGTCTGTATAGAAAAAGACATCGATGTTTGAAAGCACCTTCATCGCATCGATCATATCTTCATGCACAGGGTTGCCCTCAAGGCGCAGTGCCTGAGCGTCAGGAGCTAAGAGCTGAGCTTTGTGGTTTTTGCGTGATGCTCTCGTATGAGGCAGTGCCTGGCAAAAACGCCTTTCTACCGCCAGTGTAGCCTGCAAAAATAGTGAGGGCTCGACTGAACCTATAACGATCACTTTTTAGCTTCAGCAACGATTTTGTTTAGATACATCTGCGTGCCGTTTTTGCTCTCGCCTAAAAAAATACCATCTCATCGTGCTTTGAATCGTGGTCATGAACCCTCGTTTTTTGGCTCTAATTTCAGGGTAAATTTCTTTAGAAAATATCATATTGTATTCATCTAGCGTACCCTCTCTGTGGCAGCCGGTGGCGATGATGAAAAATTTATATTTTTATCGCGAAGTTTTGGATAAATTTGCTTTAAAGTATCTTTAGCAGTTGGCGTAGGCCTTGTGCCGTCATTTACGATGATAACGATCTTTTTCATCGCCGGCGATAAACTCATCAAAGCTTTTTTTGGTTTTATTGGATTTGCCAAAGCCTTTGCGATGAGCGCTGCTTCGTCAAATTTAGCAACTTTGTTTGGGGTCAAAAACTCCCAAGCAGGTTTTTCTCGTCTATTTTTAAATTTATGTGGTCGTCTTTGCCATAAGCGATAGGGATTTGCATGTTTGCTCCTTAAGCAGATTTATTAATTTTTAGTCTTAGGATTATATATCAATTTTCTTTTAAATGCATTTAGATCGATTAAATTTGACTAGCGGCGCATCAAATTTGGTTAAATATATGATTAATACTTACAAATGTATTTTTTTAATTTTTATTAGTATTTAATTTTTAATATTTATATAATCGCGGCGTAATTTCCAAAAAGGAGAAAAAAATGGGAATTTTCTAACCAGTTTGAGTGAAAGCACTCAGTTCACTCTCCAACTAATCGTAGTGCTCGGATGTCTATTCTACGGTGCTAAAAAGGCGGTATGGCGCTAGGTGTACTAGGGCGGCATCGGTCTTGTTATCTTGGTATTTGCATTCGGTATGAAGCCTGGCAAACCGGCAGTAGACGTCATCCTAACGATCCTAGCCGTCGTCGTAGCATCTGCTACGCTTCAAGCTGCTGGTGGTCTTGATGTTATGCTTCAGATCGCTGAAAAAGCGCTTAGAAAGCATCCAAAAACTAGTCTGTTATCTTGCGCCGATTTGCGGCTGGACACTAACGGTGCTATGTGGTACTGGTCACACAGTTTATACACTTTTACCGATCATCTATGATGTATCAATGAAAAGCGGTATCCGTCCGGAAAGACCGCTGGCTGCGACTACGATCTCGTCACAACTTGCTATTATCGCAAGCCCTGTTTCAGTTGCTGGTGTGTCTATGGTTGCTGTTCTTCTTGGTACTGGCACAGTTCATATTGAGGGCTTTACAAGCTATGTTGATCTATTAAAAGTTACCATTCCTTCTACATTTTTGGGCGTGCTCTGTATAGGAACTTACTCAGTATTTAGAGGCAAGGATCTTGATAAAGACCCAGAATTTCAGGCAAAAAAATAGCCGATCCAGAACAAAAAAAATATATATATGGTTCTGATGAGTCTCATTCGCTAATCGGCGTAAAACTTCCTGCTAAACAGTGGAACGTGATGTGGATATTCCTAGCTACTATCGCTATCGTGGCGGTTCTAGGCTACTATAAACAACTCCGCCCTAGCTGGACTAGCGACGTCCCTGGCAAATCTATCGAAATCGTAGTTGATAAAAAAGTAGTCAAAAAAACATTACCGTAAAAGACGGTCAAGTAGTATCTACCGTAGATGATAGCAAAGTCGTCTCAAACGTAAAAAGACAATAAAGTAAAAGACGCTACTAAATTTACGAATGTAGAAGTTCTAGATAAAGACAAAAAAAGTAACTCAAACTATCGTACTTCAAGACGGCAACGTCGTCATCACCAAAGAGGGTAAAAACTGAAACCGTCGCAAACGCTAGCATCGTAGTAAAAGATACTATGAAAAAGACCGCGCCTCTAGGCATGGTTGATACGATCCAAATTTTTCATGCTACTGGCCGCGTCCATCATGATGATCTACTCAGGCATCAAGGCTGCTAAGATCGCTCAAAACGAGATCTTCCACAGCGGTATGGTCGCGCTCGTAGCGATTTACGGTATCAGCTGGATGGCTGAGACAATGTTCCACTCTCACATCGAGATGCTAAAAGGCTCTCTGGGCGAAGTTATGAAAGCCTATCCGTGGATGTATATCGTCGTAGGCATGCTGATTTCTAAGTTCCTAAACTCTCAAGCTGCTGCTGCTGCGACTTTCGTGCCGCTTGCTGTTCAGATCGGCATTGATCCAGGTGTTATTATTGCGTTTGCAACTGCTTGCTATGGATACTTCATTCTACCAACATATCCAAGCGACCTTGCAGCTGTTCAGTTTGACCGCTCAGGTACAACACATATTGGCAAATATGTAATCAACCACAGCTTTATCATCCCAGGGCTTTATCGGCGTGTTTAGTTCGTGTGCAGTGGGTTGGGTGTTAGCTAACCCTATACGGATTTATTAAATAATCTTGCTTTTAGACAAGCTGCTTTTTGCGGCTTGTCTTTTTCCCTTTATACTTCGTTGGAAACTCGGTCGGCTTCGGTCACGGACGACTAGTCCGCTCCCCTGCCTCCGTCGTTTCCGCCTCGTCTCCTCGTAGCGAAATCTCGTTACGAGCGCTTGCGCGAAGTAAAAAGAAAAAAATAATTCGCCTTTTTTTATTTTTAATGGCTTTGTCTCGCGAGTGCTTTTTGCGAGATTTCGTTAAAGTACTTTCGCTCCGCAGGCTATATGCCCTATCTGCACGCTCAAATTTTGCTTCTTCTGCTTTGCAGCTGCGAGCTTGCGAAGCAGAAAACTCGAAAAAAATCATTTCGCGATACTTTCGCCTCGATTTCTTATAATCAAACTTTCAAATGGTACAAATTTTACTCACCGAGACCCACATCTTGAAAATATCAAATTGATTCGGCCAGGTTTGATGCTGTTCTGCTTTTCCTGTTAAGGGGGAAGGGGCTTGAATTGCGAAGTCGCTCCCTTCCCCCTTGACAATCCCTCCATCCCCTACGACGCTTTTTAAGGTGGCGACACTGCTTTGCCTTGCAGGCAAAGCGTCGCGAGCTTGAAAGCAAATTTACAAAAATTTTTATTTAAATTTTACCAAAATCAAACTTTGAGCATTTTCAAAGATACGGGTCTCGGCAGGTAAAATGCAGTAATTTATCCAAATTTGAGCGGCGCAAATTTGATCTCAAAGTTTAAGTTCAAATTTACAGTCAAAAACGTCAAATTTAAACCTCAATTCAATCTATCGCCGAATTTCTTTGTTTGTCGCTCATATAGACGAAGCTTAGCACCTCGGCGACGGCGCGAAAAAGAGCTCCGCAGGTATCATGTCGTTTCACCTCGCACATCTTGTATAGCTCGCGCGCTAGCGGCGGATTTTTCGACGATTTTGACGTTGTTTTGCACTCCGATTTGCTTGATGCGAAGCGCTAGAAAATCCACGCCCTTTAGCTAGGATCACGGGCGCTTTTTTCCTTTGTTTTGTCGTAGCGAAGGGCGACGGCGTAGTGGGTCGGGTTTGTGATGATGACGTCTGCTTGCGGGATATTTTTGCATCATTCTGTTGCGCGCGGCTCGCATTTGCAGCTGGCGGATGCGACCTTTGACCTGCGGGTCGCCCTCCATCTGCTTTGTATTCGTCCTTGATCTCCTGCTTGCTCATGCGCAGGTCGCGAAAAATACTGAAAACGCACGATCAGCACGTCAAGAAGCCCGATGATAAACATCACGATTAGCATCACGGCAGCTAAAATCAGCATCTTTTCTTTTAGCCACGCCAGCTGCGCCGCCATCGAGAAAAACAGCGTATGCGGTAGCTCTTTGATAAAGCTTAAAAACATCAAAAATCCGACCGTAAAAACCGCCGTGACCTTGAGCACCATTTTGATGCCATCTATCAGTTTTTTTAAGAGAAAAGAGATTTTTTTGAGCCCCTTTTTATCGGGTTGATTTTTGTTTAAATTGGCTCCAAAGGCTTTGTGGTAAATATAAATCCAAACTGCATCAGGTTGGCGACGACGCCCGCGATCGCGATGCAAACGGCGATGGGCAGGATGATGAGCAGCGTGCGAAATATCGTCGTGATCGCGACGCTAAAGAGTAGCTTGCGCGTAAATTCCTGGCCCGATGAGACCCTGATAGTAGTTATACAGCGTGAAAAACTGATCGCCGATGAAGCCAAGAAGCGCCACAACGACGAAGATTGCGACCGCGAGCGTGACGAAGCCGGCGAGGTCTTGGCTTTTTGGGGACGTTGCCGTCCTTGCGCGCGTCTTCGATCTTTTTGGAGGTGGGTTCTTCGGTTTTTTTCTTGGTCTTCGCCTGCCATCTCTTTTCCTGAGCTTGCTTAAATTTGGGCGATTATAGCCAAAACAAGGTTAAACTATCCGCCAAAGTCGCCTTTTGCACGTGAAAAAAATAAGGCGTTTTTGGCTAAAATTAGCAAAAATAAGGAGAGGTAAAATGTCATTTTTTTAGAAAGCTTATTTAACATTTTTCAAAGCTAAAAAAACCACCAAAAAGCGATGAAGAGCTACTTTTAGACGAGTATGCAATGATTTACGCTGAAATAAAAGAGAAAAATTTAAACGAATACGACTTTTTGTGTGAGCTCATACGATTACTCTCTTTTTCAAGAGCTAGACGCTACGACTTTTGCCTTGAAAAGTGCCTAGCTGATGGCGACGCCGAGGCACTAAATGATCTCATCTTTCAATATGCTAAGCTAAATTTACTCCCCAGGATGCAGCGGCGGATATGATCAGTGCGAGAAGCTGATACCGGCATTTTTTTGCTATCGCTTGTGGCGACACAGATAGTATGGCAAGCATCTTTCCAAAAGGCCTGCCACCCTAGCAAAAAAACGGCTATAAATTTCTATGTGTTATGCATGATCTGCTCACGGCGATGCTTTGGCAAGATGAAAGAATTTACTTGCCCCTGCCCTTAGAAAAAGCTCGTACCTTTGCAGAGTCTAAAAAAAGCCAGCAAATGAAAGAGAAGCGGTTAAATTATGCTTGCCTTGCATGAAAAAAAGATACGGCTGCTATGAGCGAGCATTTGCAGAAATTTTTGCTCCACTTTTGGCAGGACAGATGCGCCCTAAATTTGAAAAACGCCTCTACATCTTTGCGCACGGACTTCACGCTTTGGCACGCTACTTTTTACCACTTTGAGACTCTTTAAAAGAGATAAAGCTACCAAAAATGAAAATTTCAGTAAATTTTACGCACAAAAGGCTCTTTCAAAAATGAAATTCCAAAGCCAAAACTCTATTTTTATTTTGCCACCTGAGCTTTGAACTGATAAATGTGATCTTAAGCGCACCAGCAGCCAAAACACTCATAGATCAGCCACATTTGCCAAACGATAAAACATTTTTTTCCTAGATCATACCTCTATGATAAGAAAATTTAGCAGACGATATCACAATGAGCTTAAAATAATAAAAGAGGTCGAGCTAGTTTTTTTAAAGAGGCTGAGAAATTGAGCGTAAAAAGCATGCAAATACTGACGAGAATGAGTTTTTAAAAAGTTATTCATTCGCTTGTTTATAGGCTTTACGACTTTAAATTTGATTTTTTTCTCGAAACTGCTTAAAAAAACGACGACATGGATGAGCTTGCCGGGCTTACGCGCCTCTACGGCATAAGTTGCTTCTTTTTATCCGCGAAGGGCTTTTGAGTGTCTATTTGATTTTTTTATATAGGCTTCTTATTTTTTTCTTAGTTTTTTTGCTTCAAAAAAATGTTAAATTCAGGGCGATTATACCTAAAACAAAGTACTCGTAAAACAGGAATACTGCCGTAAATTTGATAAGGAAATTTTAATAATTCATACTATCTAATAATAATAAATAAGATATATTTTTATCTTAAATAATTATAAATACTTAAAAATAATTTCTAATAAACAATAAAATTTATTTGTATTTAACCCGAAAAACATTACAATTACATTCTAATTTTTATTTTTCAAAGGAGCATTTAATGAAAATCAAGTCCGTTTTACTAGGTTCAGCGGTGCTAGCAACTGCGCTAAGCGCTCAAAAATTTGATCCAAGACGCACTAGATGCGGGTCTAGTCGCTATCCCTAGCGATCCAAAAAGCGCTAATCAAGGCGATAAACGAAGCTTCTCCGGATTGCTGAGAAGTACCCAACCACTATGGCTGCGTATGAGCTTGGCAAGAGGCTTTATTTTGATCCAAGATTATCAAAATCTGGCATTATTAGCTGCAACACCTGTCACAACTTAGGCCTAGGCGGAGCAGACGGCGTACCTGCATCTACCGGCCACAAATGGACTCCAAACCCTCATCACGTAAATGCTCCGACTGTTTATAACTCGGTATTTAACTCGGTGCAGTTCTGGGACGGACGCGCCGCTCACCCTAGCCGCTCAGGCTGCCGGCCCGATGACTGCAATGCCGGAGATGGCATCTACCCCAGAGTTAGTCGAGCAGAGGCTAAAAATCTATCCCCTGCCTATGTGAGCGAGTTTAAAGCTGCGTTTAATAGCGATGTGAGCTTTGAGTTAGTAACGACGGCCATAGGTATCTTTGAAAGAACGCTCGTAACTCCGTCTAGATTCGATAAATTTTTAGAAGGCGATGAAGCTGCACTAAACGGCGCCGAGAAAAAAAGGCCTAAAAACCTTCATCGACAAAAGGCTGCGCCACATGCCACAACGGTATAATTTGGGCGGTACTTTACAGCCGTTTGAGGTTGCGGGCAAATACGAATGTACAAATTTGGGCGACTTTAAAGGCGACGCAAATGGCCTAGTAAAAGCTCCTACACTGCGCAATATCGAGCTAACGGCTCCATATTTTCCACAACGGTGCGGTTTGGTCGCTAAAAGACGCCGTCAAGATGATGGGTAGCGTACAGCTAGGTATCGAGATAAATGATAAAGAAGCTGCCGATATAGTGACGTTTTTTTAAATTCATTAACAGGCAAAATGCCTAAAGTCGAATATCCGTCATTTCCTGCATCTACCGAAAAGACCCCAAAACCGGAACTCGACTACTAAACTAAACAAAAAGGCGGATAAATTTCCGCCTCATTCAACTTAAATTTATAAATTTTTGGGTATTATCCGTCTCTTACAACCAACAAAGCTCCCCAAGTCTTTTGAAATCCAAAAGCGCTTTTTGGTCTTACCAAATTTAGAAAGGTAGAGTATGTCAAAATACGCTATATTTAAGCATGGCGGTAAGCAATATCGTGTTAGCGAGGGCGAGTTCCTTAAGCTAGATCACTTTAGCGCTGAAGCTAAATCAACTGTTGAAATTACAGAAGTTCTAGCTGTAAACGACGGTGAAGTAAAGGTAGGTGCGCCATTTGTTAAGGGTGCAAAAGTTGTTCTTGAGGTCATTAATGAAGGCAAAGACAAAAAAAGTAGTTATCTACAAAAAAACGCAGACGTAAAGACTCAAAACTAAAAACGCGGCTTTTAGAAGACAGTTTACACGCGTAAAAGTCGTAAGTATCGCAGCTTAAGGAGATAAGAAATGGCACAAAAAAAGGTCAAGGCTCAACCCAGAATAACCGAGATAGTATCGGACGACGCTTAGGCGTTAAAGAAATCTCGGCGGCGAATTCGTTCGTGCGGGCAACATCATCATCCGCCAGCGCGGTACCGCTACTCACGCGGGTAGCAACGTCGGCCTGAGGCAAAGATCACACGATTTTTTTGCGCTAATCGACGGTTTCGTTAAATCTGAAAGACTAGATAAAAAAATAGAAAAAAAGTTTCAGTTTATCCTGCTGCGTAATCCTTGGGGCGAGAGCCCCTTTTTCCTTTTAAAATCACCCAAATTTCTTAAAAATCCAAAAAGCCTTTTATGTAATAAAATAATCGTCACATCGTTCGTCAAATTTCTAGAAATTTGACCCAAATGTCGATATATCGTGCTGATAACGGCGCTTAGCAAAACCGTTTGAACTTTTTCGGCAAAATCACTCTAATCAATAAAACCGATATAATCCGAGTACTCGCAAAATAACAAACTAAAAAAATAATAGAATAAAATTTAAAAACTAAGGCAAAAAAATGTTTATAGATAGCGTAAATTTAACTCTAATCTCGGGTCACGGCGGAGCTGGATCGGTGAGCTTTTCGCCGCGAAAAAGCACGTGATTCTAGGCGGACCGGACGGCGGGGACGGCGGGGACGGCGGGGATGTGTATTTCGTCGCCGATAACAACACGCACACGCTGGCGGCGTATAAAGGCAAAAAGGCCATGCGCGCGCAAAACGGAGAGGCGGGCATGGGGCGCAGGATGCACGGCAAAAAGAGGCGAGCATCTCGAGCTCATCGTGCCTCCCAGGTACCGCGGTGCTGGATGCCGAGACGGGCGAGTTACTCTGCGACTTTAACGAGCGAGGGGCAGCGCGAGCTGTTTTTAAAAGGCGGTAAGGGCGGGCTTGGCAACGTACATTTTAAAAGCTCGATCAATCAAGCCCCAGAATACGCACAAAAAGGTCTCGAAGGCGAGACGCGCGAGGTGCGACTGGAGCTTAAGCTCATCGCCGACGTGGGACTCGTAGGCTTTCCAAATGTTGGTAAAAGCACGCTTATCTCGACCGTCTCAAATGCCAAGCCTCAGATCGCAAACTACGAGTTTACCACTCTCACGCCAAAACTCGGCCTCGTCGAGGTCGATGAATACAGCGGCTTTGTCATAGCCGATATTCCGGGCATTATCGAGGGCGCAAGCGAGGGCGCGGTCTTGGCGTGCAGTTTTTTTAAAACACGTCGAGCGCACGAGTACTTTTGCTTTTTATGCTCGATCTTGCGAACTACCGTAGTCTCGAGGAGCAGTTTGACGCGCTGAGGGGCCGAGACGGCGAAATTTTCCGGCGAGCTTGCACAAAGAGACTACGCGATCGCTCTAACCCGCGCGGACGCGGCAGAAAATTTGCAGGAAAAATTTGACGCGTTTTTATCGCATTTGGGGCTTTCTGGCACGGCTGGCGAGATGAAAATTTAAGCAAGACATTTATGAATTTAACGCCGCCAAGCCGTTTTTTTGTAATACCGATATCTTCGGCGACTGGGCAAAAATATAAACGAGCTAAAATTCAACCCTGCTTGAACTACTTTAAAAAGGAGCTTTGAGCTATGAGCGAGAAAAAAATCTAGCATAGTTTTTTTATGGGTACGCCCGAATACGCGGCTGTAATTTACGCGCGCTTGCGGAGGCGAAATGTGAGATCGCGGCCGTATTTACGCAGCCCGACAAGCCTGTGGGCAGGGAAGCGAAATTTAACTCCGAGCGAAGTTGAAATTTATGCGCAGCAGCACCTTCCAGCTGCACCAATCTTTCAGCCCGTTAGCTTAAAAAGATGAGGCGATCGCGGCTCAGATAAAAAGAGCTAAAGCCTGATTTTTATCGTGGTTGCGGCGTACGGTAGTAATTTGCCGCAAGCCGTCCTTGATATCGCGCCTTGCATAAACCTGCACGCCTCGATCCTGCCCAAATACCGCGGCGCAAGCCCCATTCAAAAGCGCGATTTTTGGCCGGCGAGAAGCAGACTGGCGTGACGGCGATGCTGATGGACGCGGGGCTTGACACGGGCGATATGCTTGATTTTGATTACACGCCTTGCGAGGATAAAACGGCAGCGCAACTATTTGACGAGCTGGGGGATCTGGCGGGCGAGCTGATAGTGCGAGTGTTGCTAAATTTCTGCACATTTAAAGCCGCTAAAGCAGGACGACGCGCAGGCCACGCACTGCAAAAAAATAGTAAAATCCGACGGACTTTTTGGCTTTTGAACAGAGTGCGGAGCAAATTTATAATAAATTTAGAGCGCTGACGCCTTGGCCGGGGATTTATCTAGCTAGCGGACTCAAAATTTTGGAACTAGAGCTTTTGCGCGAATCTAGCGCGCGTAAATTTGAACGTGCAGGCGAAAGTAAGCGTCGACAAGCTCGGCTTTTTACGTCGCGTGCGGCAAGGGTACGGTTAAGATCGCGAAGGTGCAAGAGCCGGGCAAAAAGCCGGTGGACGCTAGCGCGTATCTAAACGGCAAACGGCTTGGCGTCGGCGATATAGCGTCGTAAATTTGAATTAAATCAAGCGTCTGTCGTATAAATTTAACGTAAACTCAAAAGGAACTAAATTTGAGAATAGAGTTCGCAGATAGCGTCCCTCTACGCAAAAAGTTCTGGTCGAAGGACTGCGAAACGGCGAAATACAGCCGCCTTTTTGCGCTCGTGGCAAAAAGAGCAGACGCAGGGCATCGGCAGCAGAAACAACACGTGGAGCGGGCTGGAGGGCAATCTGTTTTTCATTTTGCATGAGCGAGACGGCGCTGCCCGCCGACCCTAAAAGGCGAATCGGCATCGATTTACTTTTTCGATGATAATGCGCGAAGTGCTCGCGGCTCGCGGCTCGCAAATCTGGCTAAAATGGCCTAATGATTTTTTATGTCGGCGACAAAAAAATCGGCGGAACCTTGACGACGAGAGTCGGCGAAGTTTACGTTTGCGGCATGGGTATAAATCTAAAAATGCGCCAGAAAATGCTGGGAATTTTAGATATAGAGGTAAGTCCCTAGCGCTGCGGTCGGGGAGTTTTGCAAAAGGCTACAAGCAGCTCCGTCTTGGGCTGAAATTTTTAGAAAATTTGAGAGCGAATTTAAAAAAATCAAGAGAATTTATCACGCACTTTGATGGCGAAGAGATGTCGCTTAAATACGCAAAAACTCCTGCCTGACGGCTCTTTTAGACATAGAGGGACGAAGAGTTTTTTTCTCTTAGATAAATATGCTTAAACTTGACGTAAAATCTAATATTTTTGACGAAATATCGGCAGGGACGCGCTACTAAATTCTTTTCAGAAATTTCTAAAGCCGAAACTAAACTTGGCCAAAGTAAGTTTTTTTGTAAAATTAATCAATTAAAAACAAAATTTGGATATTATCATGTGTGAAATTATAACTATTGCAAACCAAAAAAAGGCGGCGTCGGAAAGACGACCACCGCGGTAAATTTGGCCGCATCGCTAGCGGTAGCTGAAAAAAAGTTCTACTCATCGACATAGATCCGCAGGCTAATGCGACTACTGGTATGGGCTTTAGCAGAAACGACTACGAGTACAATATCTATCACGTTTTAACAGGCCGTAAAAAACTCTCGCAAATCGTCCTAAAAACCGAAATCCCGACGCTTTTTTTCTAGCTCCTTCAAACATCGGTCTTGTAGGCATCGAGCAAGAGCTAAGCGAGCAGAGTAAAGACTATCAAAAAGATACTAAAGACCAAGATTGAAGAAGTTAAGGGCAGTACGATTTTTATTATAATCGATAGTCCTCCGGCACTTGGCAGTATTACAGTAAATGCCCCTAAGCGCTAGCGATAGCGTGATAATCCCTATCCAGTGCGAATTTTATGCATTAGAGGGCTTGGCGCAGATATTAAATACCATAAAAATAATCAAACAAACGATTAATAAAAAACTAACTATAAAAGGCTTTTTGCCTACTATGTATAGTTCGCAAAATAACTTAGCAAAAGAAACCGTTGCAAATTTAAAGCAGCATTTTGAAGATAAACTGTTTAAAAACAAGGATATAAGTGATGAGTTCGTGGTGGTGCCGCGAAACGTGAAGCTCGCCGAAAGTCCGAGTTTTGGTAAGCCGGTGATTTTATACGACATAAAATCGCCTGGCTCAGTAGCGTATCAGAATTTAGCATGTTGTATTTTAGGATAACTAATGGCTAAAAAAAGGCGGACTAGGGCGCGGACTAGAGGCGATTTTGGGCGATGTTGAGCTGGCGTATAAGGCTGAAATAAGTGAAGGTAATAGTGATATAATAAAAGACATAGACCTTGAACTAATTACTGAAAAATCCGTATCAGCCGCGTAAAGTACTTTCGACGAAACGGCACTAAGGGAGCTTAGTGAAAGCATCAAAAGACACGGTCTCATACAGCCTATCATAGTTATAGAAAAAGACGGCGGATATATGCTGATCGCAGGCGAAAGGAGATTTCGCGCGACTAAGCTACTGGGCGAAAGTAAGATAAAGGCCATAGTCGCCGACATCGAGAGTCAAAGTTTACGCGAACTAGCTCTCATAGAAAACATCCAAAGAGAAGACTTAAATCCTATTGAGCTCGCAAATTCCTATAAAGAACTTATAGATGAATATAAAATTACGCAGGATGGGCTCGCAAACATTATTCATAAAAGTAGGGTTCAGATAACAAATACCATGCGGCTCTTGAGTCTCAGTTCTGCAAACCCAAGAGTATATAAAAAGAGGGTAAACTGACGCAAGGGCATGCTAAAGTCATTGTAGGTCTTGAGCCAAACGATGAAAAAAACGGCAGTCGATACTATAATTGGACAACGCCTTAGCGTACGCGAGACTGAAAATCTGGTAAAAATTTAAAAAAATAAATTACCGTCTAAAAACTGTGCTTAAGCTAGATGAAAGATATCTCGAAAGACTTGTAAATTTGAAAGAGATTTTTTTCCAAATTTGACGTACCGGTTAAGATAAAAAGGAAACAAAATCACTATTGAATTTGGTGATATAGCGGATATCGATAGGTTAATAAACAAGATAAAATAAAAAAATATTTATTTAAATTTAGCTTATTTTTATCCTTTTTGTAAAAATAAGCACGATTTTATTATGCTTAAGAAAATATTAAACTTTAAGGAGATTTGATGTTGGAAATTAATTTGCCGTTAGTCGTCCTGACGGCAGTTATTTTTTCTAGGGCTTATCGCCGTTTTAAATTCCATCCTTTACAAGCCTCTACTTAAATTTATAGACGCTAGGAACGATGCGATAAAAAAACGACGAAGAGAGCGCTAGCAAAAAAATACGAGCGATCTTGGCGTGTACGAAGCGCAGATAGAACAGCTCATAGCTACCGCAAGGAGCGAAGCGAGCAAGATCAAGCAGGAAGCTATCAATGCGGCAAAAGACGCTGCTGCTAAGATAGTGAACGAAAGACGCGGAGTTTTGGAGGCTGATTATGATGCTTTTTATCCGTAATTTAAAACACTCAAAAGAGCGATTTTAGAGCTGACTTGCAACAAAAATTGCCTGAACTTCAAGCCGCTTTTAAAAGCAAAACTTGCAAGGATTTAATATGAAAAGCAAAATTTACTTTTTATTATGTCCTTTTTGTTTTGATGGCGGACGGCGGATACGACATAGTGCCTAGAACTATAAACTTTATCGTTTTTTTGCCGCTATTTTGTATTATTTTATAGCAAACCCTATCAAAAAAATGCTTACAAGGGAAGAATTGCCGGTATCGCGGCGAGGCTTGATAATATCGAGCAAAAACTAAAAAGACTCAAAGGCTAAAAAAAGACGACGTTCTAAGACGTGTAGAAGAGGCTAAGGCAAACGCTGCTAGCCTGGTAGAGACCGCTAGAAAAGAGGCTGTTTTAATCTCTGATCGCATCAAAGAAGAGACAAGACAAGAGGTCGCAAATTGGAAAAAGCTTCCAGGATCAAAAAAAGAATTTGAAAAAGACGCATGGTTAAGTCCGTTGTGGGCGAAATTTTAAATGAAATGTCTGCAAGCGACAGTGTAAAAATGGATCAAAAGCGAGCTTATCAATATTATGCTTAAGAGGGTCGGCTAATGAAAGAACTTATCGCAAAAAAATACGTAAAAGCCCTAGTTAGCGACCTTAGCAAGGATGAGTTTAATAACTTTACCGCCAAGCTACAAGAGATCGCAAACGCATTCGCAAAATGAAAAATATCTCAAAAACATCATCGTTTCACCAAATTTAAAAAATAGCCAAAAAGCGGATTTTTGTTCTATCTTTAGTCGGCGAGGCGGATCAGAAATTTGTACATTTACAAAACTGCTTGGCGAAAATAAAAGACTTGATATTTTTGCCTAATATCGTTTCGGAGCTTTTAGCGCAAAAAGTCAAAAAAATGGATAATGTTTTTTTACGGCAAAATTTACGGCGGCTCGCAGATCAGTCAGGCTCACTCAGAGCTTGAAAGTAGCTTTTTCTAAAAGATTTAACGCAAAAATCATTTTAGAGCCGGTAAAAAGCGACTATAACGGCATTAAGATCGAGCTAGACGATTTGGGTGTGGAGGCTAGTTTTTCGGTAGATAGGCTAAAAGCCCAAATGAGCGAATACATATTAAAAGCAATATAAAGGAGAAAAAGCGTGAGTGCAAAAATAAAAGCAGATGAAATCAGCGCCATCATCAAGGAAAGGATTGAGTACTTTCAGCCTTAATGTCGATGTAAAATGAGACGGGCAAAGTTATATCCGTAGCCGACGGCGTTGCTAACGTTTACGGTCTAAAAAAACGTTATGGCCGGCGAGATGGTCGAGTTTGAAAAACGGTGAAAAAGGCATGGCTCTAAACCTTGAGGAAAGTAGTGTCGGTATCGTTATTTTGGGTAAAACGGACGGCATAAAAGAGGGTTCTAGCGTAAAACGCCTAGCTAAACTTTTGCGCGTTCCAGTAGGCGATGCGCTAATAGGTCGCGTCGTAAACTCGCTCGGCGAGCCGATAGATGCTAAAGGTCCTATCGAGGCTAGCGAAACTAGATTTGTCGAGGAAAAAGCAAAAGGTATTATGGCTAGAAAAAGCGTTCATGAGCCGCTTCAAACAGGTATCAAGGCTATCGATGCGCTAGTGCCGATCGGTCGCGGACAACGCGAGCTCATCATTGGTGACCGCCAAACCGGTAAAACCACCGTCGCAATAGATACCATCATCAACCAAAAAGGTCAAGATGTTATTTGTATCTACGTCGCGATCGGACAAAAACAATCAACAGTCGCACAAGTAGTTAAAAAGCTTGAAGAGTACGGTGCTATGGAGTACACTATCGTCGTAAATGCAGGCGCATCAGACGCTGCCGCGCTTCAATACTTAGCTCCATATGCGGGCGTAACAATGGGCGAATATTTTAGAGATAATTCTCGCCATGCCCCTAATCATCTATGACGATCTGTCAAAGCACGCCGTCGCATACCGCGAAATGAGCTTGATTCTTCGCAGACCGCCGGGCCGCGAGGCTTATCCAGGCGACGTTTTCTATCTACACTCTCGCTTGCTAGAGCGCGCATCTAAGCTAAATGATAAGCTGGGCGCAGGTTCTCTAACAGCGCTTCCTATTATCGAGACGCAAGCTGGCGACGTTTCTGCGTATATTCCAACAAACGTTATTTCTATTACTGACGGTCAAACTTTTCCCTTGAGTCCGATTTATTTAACTCAGGTATCCGCCCCTGCGATCAACGTCGGTCTTTCGGTTTCTCGCGTCGGTGGTGCGGCTCAGATAAAGGCAACCAAACAAGTTTCTGGAACATTGAGACTTGACCTTGCGCAATACCGCGAACTTCAAGCGTTTGCACAGTTTGCGAGTGACCCTAGACGAAAGCTCTAGAAAAACAGCTCGAGCGCGGTCAGAGGATGGTCGAGGTGTTAAAACAGCCTCCTTATAGCCCACTAGCCGTTGAAAAGCAAGTCGTTATTATCTTTGCCGGTACGAAAGGCTACTTAGATGATATCCCGACTGTAGCGGTTACGAAAATTTGAAGCTGAGCTATATCCTTATGTTGAGGCGAAATATCCTGAAATTTCTCGAGCAAATCTGAACTAAAAAGTACTCGATAAAGAAATTGAGGAACTTTTGCATAAGGCGCTAAAAAGACTTTAAAGCGACGTTTGCTGCTAATTAAGGCTAGAATATGTCAAATTTAAAAAGATATAAAACGAAAGATCAAGAGCGTCCAAAACACCCAAAAGACAACGCGCGCGATGAAGCTGGTGTCTACAGCCAAACTTCGCAAGGCTGAAGAGGCAGCTCGTCACTCTAGGGTTTATGCGCTCAAGATCAACGAAGTTTTATCTGAAATTGCCTATAAAATCAACCAATATCGCTCCGTAAACGCCGAGAGTAAATTTTTCGACGTTAAGGAGAATATCGAGAAGGTTGATATTATATTCGTCACCGCAGACAAGGGTCTTTGCGGCGGTTTTAATATTCAGACTATTAAAACCGTTAGAAATATGATTAACGAATTTAAGGCGAAAAAAGTAAAGATAAGACTCCGCGCGGTAGGTAAAAAAGGTATAGAATTTTTTAGCTTCCAGGGTATAAATTTGCTTGAAAAATACGTCGGCGTGAGCTCGTCTCCGACCCATGAGAAAGCTCAAAATATCATAAAAGACGCGATAGACGACTTCATAAGCGGTGCGACGGATAAGGTTATTTTTGGTACATAACGGCTACAATAATATGATCTCTCAACAAATTCGTATAAACGATATCGTGCCGGTCGAGCCGCCGAAACTCGTCGAAGTCGAGACGAATTCTTTGATGGAATTTGAGCCGAGCGACGACGGTAAAATTTTAAACGAACTACTTACGAAGTATTTCGAGTATAGTATGTATTACGCTTTAGTTGATAGCCTTGCGGCAGAGCACAGCGCTAGAATGCAGGCGATGGATAATGCGACTAATAACGCTAAAGAGCGCGTCGCGCAGCTAAAACTATCGTATAACAAGGCTCGCCAAGAGTCTATCACCACTGAGCTTATCGAGATCATCAGTGGCGTCGAATCAATGAAATAATTAAGGAGTATGGATGAAAGGTATCATTTCTCAGGTAATGGGTCCGGTAGTCGATGTCGATTTCACGGATTATTTACCCAAGATCAACGAAGCCGTCGAAGTAAATTTCGAGGTTGAGGGCAAGCAAAATAGACTTGTACTAGAGGTTGCCGCACATCTTGGCGATAACCGCGTAAGAACGATCGCCATGGATATGAGTGAAGGTTTAACTAGAGGCCTTTGAGGCTACGGCTCTTGGCGCGCCTATTAGCGTTCCGGTTGGCGAAAAAGTTTTGGGCAGAATTTTTCAACGTCGTCGGCGATCTAATCGACGAGGGCGAAGGCGTAGAATTTGACAAAAAATGGTCTATTCACCGCGATCCTCCACCGTTTGAAGAGCAAAGCACAAAGAGTGAAATTTTTGAAACAGGCATAAAGGTAGTTGACCTTTTGGCTCCTTACGCAAAGGGTGGTAAGGTCGGACTATTCGGCGGTGCCGGCGTTGGCAAAACGGTTATTATCATGGAGCTTATCCACAACGTTGCATTTAAACACAGCGGCTACTCTGTATTTGCGGGTGTTGGCGAGAGAACTCGTGAAGGAAACGATCTTTATCACGAGATGAAAGAGAGTAACGTTTTGGACAAAGTCGCCTTGTGCTACGGCCAGATGAACGAGCCACCAGGGGCAAGAAATCGTATTGCTCTAACAGGTCTAACGATGGCTGAGTATTTCCGTGACGAGATGGGACTTGACGTTTTTGATGTTTATCGACAATATCTTCCGTTTCTCTCAGTCGGGTGCAGAGATGTCGGCACTTCTTGGACGTATCCCGTCTGCCGTTGGTTATCAGCCGACTTTTGGCGAGCGAAATGGGTAAATTCCAAGAGAGAATTACATCGACTAAGAAGGGTTCGATTACATCGGTTCAGGCTGTTTACGTTCCTGCGGACGACCTTACTGACCCGGCTCCTGCGACCGTTTTTTTGCGCACCTTGACGCAACTACCGTTCTAAACAGAGCTATTGCAGAAAAAGGGGATTTATCCTGCGGTTGACCCGCTTGATTCGACATCAAGAATGCTTGATCCTCAAAGTTTGGGTGGCGAGCACTATAAAGTAGCTCGCGGCGTACAGGCGGTTTTTACAAAAATATAAAGACCTTCAAGACATCATCGCGATCCTTGGTATGGACGAGCTTAGTGAGGAAGATAAAGTCACAGTTGACCGCGCTAGAAAGATCGAGAGATTTTTATCTCAGCCATTCTTCGTTGCCGAGGTGTTTACGGGAAGCCCTGGTAAATATGTAAGTCTTGAAGAGAATATCGCTGGCTTTTAAGGAATTTTGGAAGGCAAATATGATGATTTGCCGGAAAACGCATTTTATATGGTAGGAAACATCGACGAGGCGATAGCAAAAGCTGAAAAACTTAAAGCCTAAATTTAAAGGAAAAAGTAATGAATAAATTACATTTAGAAATCGTTACGCCTGAGGGTTTAGTGTTTTTCAAACGATATCAAAAGCGTAGTTTTGCCTGGTAGCGAGGGCGAGTTCGGGGTTTTACCTGGCACGCTTCGCTTATCTCGCTTTTGAAAGCCGGCGTTATAGACATCGAGAGCGAAGATAAAAGTCATGATGCCGTTGCGATAAACTGGGGATATGCCGAGATAAACGAGGGTAAGGCAACCATCCTTGCCGATGGCGCCGTTCACGTGTCGGGAAAATTCCGAGAGCGAGATAGCAAATTCATTGCAAAAGGCTAAGGATTTGATCGCTAGCATGAGTAGCGAGAACAACGCTATGGCTGCTGCCGTAGCAAAACTAGATAGTATGGCTCGGACAAGATAGTGGCTGGGCTTGATATTTTTTTGAACTACTTATCAAGAAGTAGTTTTATTACCATATTTGTACTTAGTTGGCTCTCTTTTTATTTCATAATAAGCCTTACCATACTTTTTATCTCGTATGGCAGGGCTTGGCTCTTGGCAAAAAAAGAGCAAAATGCGCTTGAGTCGCTATTGATGGGCGGCTCTAAGCATACTCTAAACGACTCGGTTTTTAAAAAGGTTCGTAAGCGGTTCCGTATCTAAGGAAAAGCTTTCGGTTGCGGTTAGTATTTCAGAGAGGAATGCTACTAACGGCATCACTTGGCTTAGTATTATTGCTTCTACATCGCCTTTTATCGGACTTTTTGGTACGGTTGTTTCTATCTTGGAGACATTTTTCTCGGCTTGGTCAAGGTGGAGGGAATTCTTCGTTGGGCGTTATCGCTCCCGCCATCAGCGAGGCGCTTGTAGCTACTGGAGCTGGTATATTTGTAGCGATTCCTGCTTATACCTTTAGCCTACTTATCAAACGAAAAGCTTATGAGCTTATGGGCGTCATCAGGCGCGAAGTCGATATCCTAGTAACGCTTAAAGAAGATCAATGATAAATCTCGACGAAACTCCGGAGCTAAACATAACTCCGCTTGTGGATATCATGCTTGTTTTGCTGGCGATCCTTATGGTTACGACGCCTACTATCGTTTATGAGGAGCAATTTTGCTACCGGACGGTTCAAAAAAACTAAAACATCCTCGGCTCAAAAAAAAGATTTGACTGTTATCGTTGATGCCACAAAAAAGGTTAGAATAGATCAAAATACCATGAATTTGCGCGAACTTCCTGATAATATAGTGCTTATCGGGGCAAAATACGATAAAAACTCGCCTGTTTATATTAAGGCCGACAAAAGCCTCATATACGATGATGTGATGTTTGTTTTTAAAGAGCGTAAAAAACGCAGGCTTTACAAAGGTAGCGCTTCAGACTAATGGATAAATTTGATCTCAAATTTAACACTTCCGGCTACTTCTTACTATCGGCTTTTCTTTACCTTTGCATCATAAGCGGTATTTTTATTAAGCTTACTTATTTTAAAGAAGAGCCGAAAAAATACACCGATACTAAAGATGCTTTTATGGATATTATGATAGTTGAGCGCGAGCCTGATATCACCGTAAAAGCACCTGAGCCTAAAAAAAGAGATTGTAAAGAGGAAAAAAACCTCAACCGGTAAAGGAAGAGGTTAAAAAAAGAAGAGCCAAAAGCCGGACACTACAAACAAGCCGCCTGAACCAGATCCTGCACCGCCAAAAACCTGAAGAAAAAAAGTTGAAGAGCCAAATTTAAAGGATTTATTTGGCAGTATCGACACCTCTAAACTAAAAAGAAGATAAGGTTGTTAAGAAAAAAAGAGCAACCAAAAGAGCAAAGTCGTAAAAAAACCGGAAAAAGTCCAGATAACGAGCCAGCAAAAAAAGCTAGCGACGTTATAAATGCGCTTACCTTAGATCAGGTTGCCAAGACTCCAAAGTCGCAAATGACAGGCGAATATAACGAATACTTCGGTATGATTAGTAGAATTTTGCAGAGTAAATGGAGTGCTTATAAGGCTGATTCTACTGATGAGGCGGAGGTTGAGATCGTCATTGGCATTGATGGATCGTTTAGTTACGATATAAAAAAAGTTATCGTATAATAGCGAATTTAATAACAAAGTTAGGGATTTCTTGCAAAGTATGACTTCTGAGAAATTCCCCGCCGCCTACTCAGATAGGCAGAGCTGTTAGGCTCGGAACCAAACTAGAAGACAAACTAGAATAATGGAGGAAAAAAATGAAGAAAAATTTTACTTTTTTCTTGCTTTTTTACCAGTTGGCTTTTTGCCGTTGATGCAACTATTTCGGTCGTCAACAAAGGCTTAGCCCCTACCAAAAAAATCGTGCTTCAAGATGCGACAACGGCCGTCGGCGATCAGGCTTTTAAAAAGCAAATTCTCATAAAAATCATGTTGGGCGACTTGAAGGTCAGCTCTGATTTTTGAGGTTGTGGACGAATATATCGCCAGTAGCTATGAGGGCGACTCGAACACGAACGTGATGAGCGAAAAAAAGGTGCGCAGCTTATATTTAGATACGCGCTTGAGGGCTCTGCAAACTCGCCTCTAACCCTCAGGGTTAAGCTAATTAATGCAAAAAAACGGCGACTACTCAGTACGAGAAAAATTTACAATATGAACGACGGGGCAAAGTATCCGTTTATCGCACACAAAGCGATAGTTGAGCTCATTAACGAGCTAAAAATGCCGCCTGTAAATTGGATGGAGAAATTTATCATCTTTGCCAAAGGAACCGGTTCTAAGCAAAGCGAGATCGTTATAGCCGACTACACTTTGACCCTACCAAAAAAAGTACTTGTTCGCGGCGGTTTGAATATATTTCCTAAATGGATAGGAGCCGACCAGAGAGCGTTTTACTACTCTGATTACAGCGGTAAAAACTTAGTTCTTTATAGATACGATGTTGCGAGCGGCCAAAAAAACTAAAAGTTTCTAGATAGCAAGGGAGGTATGCTTATAGCCTCTGATGTTAGTCAAAGCGGAGATAAAAATTTTGTTAACTATGGCCCCACAAGATCAGCCTGATATCTATATATATGATCTAAATTCAAAAAGGCTTTCTCAGGTAACCAACTATAGCGGTATAGACGTTAACGGCAACTTCGTCGACGGCGATAGACGCGTAGTTTTTCGTTTCCGATAGACTCGGCTATCCTAACGTCTTCGCGCAAAACGTCGATGGAAGCGGTTTTTGAGCAGTTGGTCTATCACGGCAAAAACAACAACTCCGTTAGTACCTATCAAAAACTATATAGTTTACTCTAGTAGAGAAGACGGCAAGAGTAGCTTTGGAACGAGAGATTTTAACATTTACATGATCTCTACGCAGACTGATTACATCAGACAGCTTACCGCAAGCGGTAGAAATTTATACCCCTAGATTTTTCTAGCGACGGGCAAAAGTGTAGTGTTTATAAAAAGAGCTTGGAGGACAGAGTTCACTTGGTATAATTCGCGTAAATGAGAACAAAAGTTTCCAATTTCCGTTAAAAATCGGCAAAATTCAGTCGATTGATTGGTAATATTTAGTAAATTTTCATGATATAATCACATTAAATTTCTATAAAAAGGATGAAAATGAAAAAAAGTAGTTTTAACTTCTGCTGCTATTGCGGCTTTATTGTTGAGCGGTTGTAGCTCTAAAAACCCTGAAGTTGATATGAGCGCTGACGCTAATCAAAAATATGGGCGGTATGAACTCAAGCGATAACATGATGAGTGATAGCGAGAGATTGCAACAATTAATCTCAAGCATTGAAGGTCAAGTTCAAACTGTTTACTTCGACTTTGACAAATTTAATATCAAGGGCGATATGCAGTCTGCTATCAATACAAATGCAGGCCTATTTAATCAATCAGAGGCTCAAGGTCTTTCTGTAAAAGTAGAGGGTAACTGCGATGAGTGGGGTACAGATGAGTACAACTATGCGCTTGGTCTAAAAAGAGCAAAAAGCTGCCAAAGACGCTCTTGTAAAACAAGGCGTTGCTGCTGACAGAATCACTGTTGTAAGTTATGGCGAAAGCAATCCTGTTTGCACAGACAAAACAAAAAGCTTGCGATGCACAAAAACAGACGTGCTGAATTTAAAGTTCTTCCATAATTAAATTTTATGGCTAATTTAAAAAAACTTTAGTGGCTCTTTTTGTGGGGCCACTCTCTCTACTCCGCTCCAAATGAAATTTTCGGTATTTGATGCTGGAAATTTAGATAGCTCTAGCCCATACGGTTTAACCGATAACGAAAAACTTTTCTAAAAAAATAAGCAAAACGTAGAAAAATTTGAAGTAGAAATATGGGTGATGTCGAATCAAATTTAAATACTATACAAGAGCGCTTAGAGGGTTTACAAAAGCGTGCTAGACGGACTAAACTCGAGAATATCTAGGATAGAAAAAAAGACTAAGCGATCTTGAAGGAAACGACGGAAAATTCTACCGCAAAAAGCGATTTTTGACGAGCTTAAAAAAATACGTAGAAGAAAGCCGAAAAAAATACAAGAGGCTAACAACGCTAAAAATCACCAAAGCCCTTAAAGATATGGGTGCTTTGATAGACAAGAGCAATGCCGCGCCTGCTACCACAAAAAAACGATGAAGACAAGCCGGTAGCTAGTAGCAGCCCAGCCGCTTCCGAGCCGCAAACTCCAAAGGTTGATTTTACCAAACAAAAAAATCAAGACGTAGCAAGTGAGGCCAAAAAGCTATTTGACGCAGGCAAGCTTGACGATGCAAAGGCTAGATACGAATATCTTTTTAAGTAAAGACCATAAACCCTGCGATGGCGAATTTTTATCTCGGCGAGATAGCGTATCAGCAAAAAAAGCTTACAACAACGCCATAAAATACTACCAGCAAAGTATCCAGCTCTACGACAAGGCCGAGTATACGCCAAAGCTTCTTTATCACACTGCTATTAGCTTTGATAAGATAAAAAGACACGGCAAGTGCTAATAAATTTCTACAAAGCGCTAAAAACTAGGCTATCCGGACAGCAAAGAAGCCAAAGCCGCACCTACCCGAAACTAAAAACTATATTTAATAAACTAACGATATAATCACGTTATTTTCATAAATAGGAGAAGAACGTGAAAGAACAAGTTATAGCTATGTTTTATGAGCTAAAAGATGCAAAAACGGGCGAAATTTCTAGAGTCTAATATGCAGGTTGGGCAAGAAATTTCCTTTTTAACAGGTCGCGGACACATCATCGAGAAACTAGAAGAAGAGGTCGCTAAACTAGAAAAAGGGCGAAACAAAGGTTATCGTTATCCCGGCTGCGCTGGCTTTGCGGCGAGTACGACTCTAGCGCCGTTCAGATGCTACCCAAAGAGCAATTTGCAGGTATCGAGCTAAAAGAGGGCATGGAGCTTTTCGGTCAAGGCGAGCACGGAGAGAGCGTACGCGTGATAGTAAAATCTATCGGCGAGGATGACGTGACGGTTGATTTTAACCACCCTTACGCAGGCAAAGATTTGGAGTTTAAGGTTCAGTTCTCGACAAACGCGATGCTACAGAGGACGAGATAGCTACCGGCATGGTAGGCGGCGCGCATACATGCGGTTGCGGCGGACATGATCACGACCATCATCACGGCGAAGGCGGTTGTTGCGGAGGTCACGGCCATCATGAGCACAAAGAAGGCGGTTGCTGCGGCGGGCACGGTCATCACCACGATGACGGCGGATGCGGTTGCCACTAAGAGTACCTAGATGATAGCGGCGTTTATATTTCCGGGACAAGGCTCGCAAAAGTATCGGCATGGGTAAGGAAATTTACGAAAATTTCCGCCCGGCCGCCGAGCTTTTGCAAAATGCGAGCGATAGCCTAAAAATCGACTTTTCAAATCTACTTTTTAACGAAAACGACCTTATAAACAGGAGCGAATTTACTCAGCCCGCCATTGTTTTTAAATTCGCTTATGTGCTATCTTGCTTTAAAGCAAAGCGTAAATTTGGGAGCCAAGCTTCGCGCTAGGTCACTCTTTGGGCGAGTTTAGCGCGCTTGCGGTTAGCGGCGCGTTTGATTTTGTTGATGCACTTAGGATCGTAAATTTACGCGGTAAATTTATGCAAGAGGACTGTGCTGGCAAAGACGTGACGATGAGCGTTATTTTTGGGTCTTAGCGACGAGACGGTAGAGCAAACTTTGCAAAAACGCTCAAGCAGATGGCCATCAAATTTACGCAGCTAACTACAACTGCGACGGTCAGATCGTGATCGCGGGACCAAAAGACGATATCGCCAAATTGAGTCCGCGTTTAAAGAAGCGGGCGCTAAGCGCGTACTGCCTCTAAATATGTCCGTCATCAGCCACTGCCCGCTTTTTGAAAAAAATGCGAGCGAGAGGCTAACGGCGCAGTTAGAGCAGGCACTAGCGGCTAATCTGCCCCCAGTCGTTTCAAATGCCTCGGCGAAGGCTTATGGCTCGAAAGACGAAGCGCTCAATTTGCTAAAAGCTCAGCTCGTTAGCCCCTGTTTTTATACAAGCAAAGCATCAAAAGCATCGAAAACGAGGTTGATATTTTCGTGGAGTTTGGCGGTAGCGTGCTAAAAGGCATTAACAAAAAAATCACTGAAAAAGCCGACCTTTAGTATCACCGATCTTAGCAGCCTTGACGAGCTTTTTAAAGGAGCTTAAATGATAGCGATCTTAGGCGCGATGCGCGAGGAGGTCGCTCCTCTGCTTGAGCGCATCAAGGACTACAAAGAGGTTAAGCACGCAAATAACGTATTTTTACCTCGCAAACTTTCGGCGGCAAAGAGCTTGTGGTCGCCTACTCGAAGATCGGCAAGGTAAATGCCGCTCTAACCGCAAGCGCGATGATAGAGAAATTTGGCGCCCGAAAGCTACTTTTTTTACCGGCGTTGCAGGCGCGCTAAATCCAAATTTGAAAATCGGCGATATGCTTTTATGCGACTAGCCTAGTGCAGCACGACGTCGATATCACGGCGTTTGGGCACCCTTACGGGTATGTGCCTGAGACTAGTATCTTTATCAAAAAGCGACGACGCTCTAAACGCGCTAGCATCTAGCGTAGCGGCCGAAAAAAAGGCATCGTGCTAAAAGGCGGCGTCATAGCAACGGGCGATCAGTTTATCTGCGACAATGCGAAAAAAAGAGTGGCTCAAAGCAACCTTCAAAGCCGACGCGGCCGAGATGGAGGGCGCTAGCGTGGCGTTAGTTTGCGAGAGTTTGGGCGTGCCGTTTTTTTCGTGCTTCGCGCGATCAGCGACGAGGCGGGCGGCAGTGCGGAGTTTGACTTCGATAAATTCTTGCAAGACTCGGCAAACGTCAGCGCGCAGTTCATGCTCGCGATGATTGAACGTCTATGATAGAGCTTAGCAAGCGGCTGCTGCGCCAGGTTGGGCAGACCAACGCCAGATACCGCATGGTGTGCGGCGGGGATAGAAATTTTGCTCGGTCTTAGCGGCGGCAGGACAGCCTCGCGCTCGCGCACGTACTAAAAACACATGCAAAACGTCACGCCCGAAAAATTTGAGTTTAAGGCTGTGACGCTAAGCTACGGTATGGGCGAGGACTACGCCTACCTCACGCGCCACTGCGCCGAGCACGGCATCGAGCACGACGTGATCGACAGCTCGATCTTTGAGATATCTAGGGACAAGATCCGCAAAAACTCCAGCTTTTGCAGCTTTTTTTCTCGCGTATGAGGCGCGGCTATCTCTACACCTACGCGCTTGAGCACGGCTTTAACAAGCTAGCCATCGCCCATCACCTCGATGACGCGGTCGAGAGCTTTTTTTATGACTTTTACCTATAACGGCGCGCTACGAACGCTTGCTCCAAAAATACGTCGCGGCAAACGGTATCGAGGTTATCAGGCCGTTTATATTCGTGCGCGAAAGGCAACTACGCGAAAACGCCGTGCGAAACGGACTTACGGTTATCGGCGACGAGGCGTGTCCTGCGATGCGATTTGATATCAAGATGCCTCACGCTAGAGCCGAAACCAAAGAGCTTTTTGGCAATCGGAAAAGCAAAATCCAAAGCTTTTCGTCTCGCTAAAAGGCCGCATTTGAAAAATATCCACAGCGATACGTTTTTTTCGCCGCCGGGGCACGTAATCTGACCGACGAGGAGTGAGGACTCGTCAATGTAGCTTTCAATTTGACCGCTCTTTCGGTCAATTGACTTTTTGCCGGTCGGAGCAAAATTTGTCCGACGCCCTTCACTGCGCTATATAGCGATCTCATCATCGTCGCTCTGCGGCATCTTTGCTCCTTAATTTTTTTGGATTAGTTTATTAGATATTAATTTTTTTCTTTGTCTTGACTACTTATGTTGGCGTCGATATAGATCACCTTAGCCGTATCTCCTATGCGTATTATTGCATCCATCTTTTTTGCTCGTTTGTCCACGACATAAATGTTCGTACGTCTTGAAAGGTTCCATCAGGCTCGGTGCAATATTTTTTTCTAAATTTTTATTGGCATATCTACATAAAATGGCCTTTTTTTATTTATATTTTTCTTCGTCTATCCATCTTATTTTTATACCATATATAAGTATCATGGCACTTTTTATACGCCTCTTTCAACTCCTCGCTAGTAGGTTGCCCCGAAACGTTGTTGTCTAGTAGTAAATTTAGCATAGGTTCGTAGTTTGGCATATATTCCATATCTTTAAAATAGTTGCCGTTCTCGTCAAAATACCCATACTAAATAGTATTTGTAGCATCTCGGTAAAGTTGCCAAAGGTAATATAATCAAAAGGCAATATCCAGCCCTTTTGAGCCTTCGTTTTTTTCTGACCGTATTTTTACTTCGTACTCTACAAATATATTATCTCCGTCTATAGTCAAGCTTTTTATCCTATCGTTTTTGGGGGCGCTTTTAAATATCTTTGAATTTTTTCTTTATTGCTAAATTTAACCCCGCTATCAAGTAAGAGCTTAACGGTCTTTGTAGAGTTGTTTTCTATGGCGTAGGCCAGGGGCGAGAGTTTGTAGTTATCTTTCGCATGAGCGTCCGCGCCCATCTCCATGAGTCTTTTTGCTGTGGTTTCGTCGTCGTAAAAGCTAGCGTACATCAGCGGCGTCGTGCCTGCCTTCATCTTTACGTCGGCGCTAAGCCCGTTTCTTGTCATGAAAATTTAAAAATCTTATCCGTATCTTTTTAGCCTCAGCACATTTTCTTAAAGCGTTAAGGGTGGCGTTGTTTTTCCTCGTATTCGTCTATATCCCAGTATCTAAAACCAAAAGTCGTCTATCTCCTCTTGCGTTACGTATTTGGCTAGCTCGGAGTTTAGGTCTATTTTAGTATTGGGAGTGACGGTAAAATGAGTAGGGCGAGACAGCTTTTCGTAAAGGAAATTTACGAAAACGGCAAGGAAAAAGAGCGGTAAAGCCAAGTGCGAATTTCTTCAATTTATCCCTTAAGTCAAATTTGCGAAATTTTAACTAAAAGCTGGTAAAGAGGCGGTAAATTTGATGAAATTTGAGCCGATAAATTTGAAGATATCGGGAGCAGGGCGCGGCGAGATCCGTCCGCATCAAAATGTGAGCGGGTTAAATTGAAAAGCAAACTCTGGGCAAGTCAAATTTGAAACGCCAATGTGATCAAAGCCCCTGAAGCAAAATAGAGTAGAGCGCGTCTATCTCGTCATCGTCAAGCAGCAACGTAGAGCGTTCACTAAAGAGCATTTTTTTATCTTTTTCTATCTCAAAACCCTTTTGCGTGGCGCAGTGCTCGTGAGCGGGTAAAAAGCTCCTGGCTATCGCCACGCTATCCTCCACGGGTTCGTCGCAGATAAAGCAAAAAGCTCGTCATGTAGCCTGCCCTCAGCCTCTAAAAATGCGCACGTAGCTCTCGATGAGTAGGCGTTTGGGAGCGCCCTCTGTCAAAGCGCGAGGCGCAAAGCTCGAGCTCGCGAAAAGTACACCTCGTCTATCTGCTCGACGTCTCGCAGGTGCGCGTAGAGTAGGCGCATAAACTGCTGCCACACGAGCAGTCGCTCGCGCGAGAGTAGCCAGCGGTAGCCTCAGGTGTAGGACGCTGCGCAGGTGCGGGAGGAAGTTTTTCGCCGCCTTCGAGCTCGAAGTCGATCTTGTAGCCTTGCAGGACGTTTGAGTGGCGCGCGCCGTAGAAGCGGTAGGATTTGACTAGCAGCGAGGGCGTGAGGATGTAGACGAGCAGGTCCTCGTCGCGCACTTTTTGCGTGTGCAGGATGTAGCCTTGCATGGTTAGAAAAATGTTTGGATTTTTTTGGCGCAGGATGCTTGGCTCAGCGATGTGATTTATCTCGTCGCGAAAGGCGCTGGCGCCATCGATGCCTTTGGAGTAGCGGTGTAGGTGCTTGCGAAAGATCGCCGCTCCGTGCTCGCCGTAGTGCTCAATCATCGCGTCAAAATGCGCCAAGATGATCGCCTTTTTCGTCGCCGCGTCAATACTCTCGCCCGTTTTGATCTCGTGGAAAACCCACGGCTTGCCGATGCAGGCGCGTCCTATCATTAGCGCGTCGGCGTTGGTTAACCGTAACACCTGGGCAGCATTTTTCCGGCGAGATGTCGCCGTTTGCGATGACTGGGATGCTTACCGCCTCTTTAGCTCGGCCGATCGCGGCGTAATCTACCGCGGCCGTGTAGCCGCCCGCTCTCGTGCGCCCGTGAAATGCGATGTAGTCCGCTCCGGCATCCTGTGCGGCGATGGCTAAAATCTCAGGGATTTTCTCATCAAAACCTAGGCGTAGTTTGACGCTAGTCATTTGCTTGTTTGAGGTTTTTTTGATGGTTTCTACGATGCGTTTTTAGATTTGAGATATCTTTTAACAGTGCCGAGCCTGCGGACTGTTTGACGACTTTTGGTACGGGGCAGCCGCAGTTTAGATCGATGCCGTCGATACCCTCGATACCGTTTAAAATCTCAACCGCTTTTTTTACGATGTCTGCGTCGCTTCCAGCGATCTGCACGATATATGGTGTTTCAAGAGACGATTTTTTTGAGCATCTCAAGCGTTTTTACTACCTTCGTAAACTAGGGCGTTTGCGCTTATCATCTCGCTTACAGTCACGTCGCAGCCAAACTGCTTGACCACGCTTCTAAGCGGCAGGTCCGAAAAAGCCTGCTAACGGAGCTAGAAAAAGCGGCTTTTTGAAAAATCTATCAACAATGCGCGTGCTTGAAAAAAATAGATCTGTCGGGACGTTTTTTTGCCGTTTTGTCTAAGGTAGAGCAGGGTGCGGAAAGTTTTGATATTCGCCGGCTTCAAGGCCTGCCAAAACCTCCTGCGCGCGCTCGAGCATCTCAAACTCAAACAGCAGATAAACGTAAGCTTCCTGAGCCTCTTGATGTTCGTTTTTGAGCCGCTCGAATATGCCGATGATAGCGTCCGGAGCGATTTTTGCTTTTTTTAGCGTTGCGGCGCTGATGCCAAAAGCTGTCTTTTGAAATTTTGTCCGAATTTAACAGCTCTAAAAATCTCGTCATTGCTCAATTTATCTCGTCTTTGGCAAAGCGGGCGATAAGAGTCATGATCTCTTTTTCGTCCAGATCTGGAGCAAATTTTTCTGATATCGGCGAGCGAGCCCAATTTATTAGCTTTTTTTCCTTGCTTCGCGGACTATTTCGCCCTGATCGCTCATAGGTTTTTTTAAGTGTTTCTAGATAATATCCGTCCAAATTTGCTATTTTTGTTTAGCTCGTTTTTTTGATAAAGAGCGGATTGTCCTTAGGTAGCTTAAATTTCTTTTAGGTCGGCGACTTCGCCGTTTTTTTGACTGTGCGCACGGTGTCTAGGACGTTTTGTAGCTCCTCACCCTCGATATTTGCGTCCTTGTATCTATCCCACGGCGAGAGGACTCTGGCTATCTGGGACGGGACTTTATAAAAGTTCGTTTTAAAGTCTTTGTTTGTATCAAGTCCCTAGCAGAAATTTCCTTTACCTGAGATCTCTATGAAAATTTCTCATCGTGCGAAAATTTTGCGTTTAAAAGGCGTAGAAATTTAAACCCGTGATAAGCCATGTGAAGCACGCAAAATATCGTCAAAAATCGCAGGCGGTAGTATCATCCACACGGCGACTGGTAAATTTAACGCATACTCGACGTCGCTGCCCGAAAAAGGCAAATTAAGATGAAGCTCGTAAGAGCCGCCCGTTGAAAAAGATAAACGATCGCGCCGACTACGACCAGATAAAGCGCGGCGCAAGCTATAAAACGTTTGATTTGCATGGCGTACCCCTATTTTTGCGGTTTTTCCACTATCTCACGGCAGGTGATGCAGTATTTTGCGTGCGGTTTGACGCGCAAACGCGCCAGTCCGATATCTTCCTCGCACATCTCGCAGATGCCGTAGGTTTTTGTCGGCGATCTTTCGCAGCGAGACATCGATCTCGGCTAGTTCTTGTCTTTGCTGAGCGCTGACTGATTGCTCTATGAGCTGATCGGCGTTTACGGAGGCGATATCAAACTCGTCGCTAACGCCGCTTTGGCGTAGCCCCTGCCATCTCGTTTGACGAGTCTAAAAATATTTTTTTAGTTATCTGTGCTTTTCGCTCCAGTAAAAGTGCCTTTAAACTGCTCCAGGTCGCTTTTTGCGCATTTTTGTTCCTTTATTTGTGGTATGGGTGGTTCGCGTTTATGCAAAGAGCTCTGAAAATCTGCTCGTGAAGCATAAGTTTGGCGATCTTGTGCGCCATCGTCATGCGGCTGAGGCTAACGACAGCGTCGGTTTTTTCGTTTGAAAATTTTGGCTCAGCCCGTAAGCTCCGCCGATAAAAAAAACGAGATTTGAGCCTTATCCGAGATGAGTTTGGCAAACTCTTGCTGTTAAATTCGTGGCCCGCTTCGTCAAGCGCCACGCAAAAAGCCGTTTAAATGGTTCATAAACCCTCGTCGTAGGCTTTTAACGCCTCTTCTCGCCCCTTGCTTTGGGCTTTGGCGATCTTGTCGTTAAATATAACGACATCTGAAATTTGGCGAATTTCGACGACATCTTCGCGTACTCTTTGATCTCGTTTTTCGTACTTTTCACGTTTTGACTTTTTGAATGCAAAACACGGAAATTTCCAAATTATTCCTCGTCGTCCAAAGTTTTTGAGCGCTCGGCTGCTTAGCGGCGTAGGCCGGGTTGTTTGAGAGCAGCCTTATCATATCGCTTAAAAACTGCTTATGCTCTTTTTCGCTCGACTATGGCATCGATCAGCCCGTGCTCTAGCAAAAAAACTCAGATCTTTGAAAGCCCTCAGGCAGATCGGCTCCGATGGTTTGTTTGATAACGCGCTGTCCGGCAAAGCCGATGAGAGCGCCCGGCTCTGCGATGATGACGTCGCCCAGCCACGCAAAAGACGCACTAACTCCGCCCATAGTAGGATCGGTTAGAACCGATATATAGGGCACCTTAGCCTCGTCAAGCAGCTTTAGGGCGGCGGAAGTTTTTTTGACATCTGCATCAACGAAAACGTACTCTCCTGCATCCTCGCTCCTCCAGAAGCCGAAACGATGATGAGAGGCTGTTTTTTTATCGAGCGATCTTTTTACGGCGCGTACGATCTTTTCGCCCTCGACTGAGCCTAAAGAGCCCGCCCATAAAGCTAAAATCAAAAACGGCCAGCTGCACATTCATACCGTCGATCTTGGCCTCGCTGCAGATCACGGCAGAGCTTCTGCCGGTTTTTTTCCTCGTTTTTCGCTTATGCGTTTTTTTATAGGATTTTTTTATCGACGAATTTGATCGGATCGACGGGCTTTAGCTTTGGTATCAAGCTCGACGAAACTGCCCTTCGTCGCAGATCATCGCTATCCTCTTATCGGCGGCTAATCTCATGTGAAAACCGCACTTTGGACAGACGTTGAAATTTGCTTCGACCTCTTTGTAATACATCAGCGAGTGACAGCTGTCGCATTTGATCCAGTGCGCCGGAGCCTCGCTAGGAGTGGATTGTTGCTTTCTTATTTTGGAAAAAAATATCTAAAAAGCTCATGGTTCCTACTTTTTTAAAGAAATGTAGGGATTATAGCCAAAGTTAGCTTATGTTTTGCTAGTCGGGTATTAAATGTACGCTGCGCGCTCTTGAGAATAGGCGGGCTAGAATCGCGTAAATTTGCACTGTCATTTTTTTATGTTTTCCGTGGAAATTTTAAATTTACGCGGAGGCGGTTTGTAAATTTGAGGTTAAATTTGAGAGATTTGACTGTGGTATGTTTAAGCCTGGAAATGTAAATTTAAAGAGCTCAAATTTGTAAAATGTAACTCAATAAATTTGAGCCTTTAGATTTGTAGCTTACCACTCGATGTAGGTTTTTCGCCTTTTTTTATGTTCGCGATTTTTTTATTTTTAAAATTTGACCTTCGCTTTCAAACGAGATTTCTTCATCATCGACGGATAAAATTTTGCCTTTTTAGTTTTTTTGTTTTCGCCGTCTACTTCGGCTGAAATTTTTAGCCAGTTCGCCGACGCTTGATATAAAATGGCTCGGTTTTTTTCTAGCTTTCGCTCTAGGCCCGGCGAGCTAACCTCTAGCACGTAGTCTCCGCTAAGCGGCGGCTCGACGTCAAATATCGGCGAAAGCAAACGCGAGACCTTTTTCGCAGTCGTCTAAATTTACGCCGCCCGGTTTTGCGATGTAGATTCTATAAATCGCTCTGCTGTTTTCGTTCGCGACCTCGACGTCATAGAGCTGCACGCCGCACTGCGAGATCAGATTTTTCAAGATTTTTGCATTTTTTTGTTTAGATCCTCTGAGATTTTTTTCAAACAAATCGTCCATATGGTTTTTGGTACTCGAGCCTGTCGTCAAATTTAAAGTGAAAAATTCGGCGCTCTATACCAGCCCTCAGCCGCCATGCAGTGGTTTTGCAGGTGCTTTGATACGCGCTTTAGGCGGTCTAGTATATAGGCCTGCTCGCGCTCGTCAAACATCATTTTATCAAGATATACGAATGCGTCGTACCCTGCCTTTTTTTACACTCGACGTCGGTCACGCAAAGTCCGCGTAAAAGCTCGTCTTCAAGCGTAGATAGGGCTTCGGGTAGTAGCTCTTTTAGTACGCTTTGCGTGCGCAGGCGCTTTATCTCCGAGGGGTTCATAGGCTGGCTTGCTCCTCTACCTCTTTAAAGCTCTCGATGTAGTCGCCTTCTCTGATGTCGTTATAGCCGTCAATACCTACGCCGCACTCAAAGCCGCGCGCTACCTCTCTCACGTCGTCCTTGAAACGTTTTTAGCGAGCTTACGGTGCCCTCGTGTACGACCACGCCGTTTCTGATTAGGCGAATTTCTCGCGCCGCGGTTTATCGTGCCCTCCGTCACCATGCAGCCTGCGATCGCACCTACCTTAGGAACGTTGATGACCTGGCGTACTTGGGCTTGTCCGAGCTGCTCCTCGTGGATTACAGGCGACATTAGGCCACTTAGGATCGCTTTGACGTCGTCAATTAGGGTTATAGATGACGTTGTAGGTTTTGATCTCGACGCCGCTTTCTTTGGCTTTTTCTTTCACTTCGCCGGTAGGCCTAATGTTAAAGCCTAAAATTACGGAGTTTTCGCTCGCTCTGGCTAGCTCCACGTCGCTTTGTGTGATGCCGCCCACGCCCGAGTGGATGATATTTACTTTTATCTCGTCGTTGCGAAGCTTTTCTAGGCTCGCCTTGATAGCTTCTAGCGAACCGCCCACGTCGGCTTTTTACGATGACAGGGAGCGATTTTTAGCTCGCCCTCGGCGATCTTCTCGCTAAGCTCTTCTAGGCTTACTTTTGGTAGTCTTGCTGAGCTCTTTTTGGCGTAGATATTCAGCTTTTTTTCTGTGCATATTCGCGGGCTTCTTTATCGGTTTTTGACGCTTATTAGCGTTTCGCCAGCTTCTGGAATCTCGCTAAGGCCCATTATAACGCCGCATTCGCCAGGTTTTTATCTCTTTTAAAATTTCTACCTTGGTCGTCGGTTATCGTTCTTATTTTTACCGTATGCGACGCCTGCGACCACGATATCGCCGACTCTTAGAGTGCCGTTTTTCACTATAACCGTAGCAACTGGACCGCGGCCTTTTTTGCTGCGAGCTTTCTATTATAGCGGCTTTGGCGTTTGCCTTCGCGTTTGCTTTTTTAGCTCTGTATTTCCAGCCTGCAAGAGTACGATTTCAAGTAGATCGTCTATGCCCGTGCCCATCTTTGCAGAGATAGGTACGAACTCGTACGTACCGCCCCAGTCGGTAGATATGATATCTAGCTCGGCTAGCTCGCTTTTTACTTTGTCGGGGTTTGCGGCCTCTTTGTCCATCTTGTTTATTGCTATGATTATAGGCACGCCCGCGGCTTTTGCGTGGCTTACGGCCTCTTTTGGTTTGTGGTTTTCACGCCGTCGTCGGCTCGCGACCACGATGATAACGATATCGGTGATCTTGGCACCTCTTGCGCGCATAGCTGTGAAAGCTTCGTGGCCCGGAGTGTCGATAAAGGTAATATTTTTTTGCCGTTTTTTTATTTACCATGTAGGCGCCCACGTGTTGCGTGATGCCACCTGCTTCACCCGCTGCCACGCGCGAGCTTCTGATGTAGTCTAGTAGCGATGTTTTGCCGTGATCGACGTGACCCATGATGGTGATAACAGGAGCGCGGACGGTTAAACTTTGCATCGTCTAGCTGCTCCTCTTCTTCGTCGTAGGCTTTAACGTAGTCAAATGCTTCTTGCGTATCGACGATGTTTACCTCTATGCCAAACTCATCAGCCAAAATCTCTATCGCATCCTCGTCCAGGAAGTCGTTTTTTTAGTCGTCATCATGCCGAGCATAAAGAGTTTGCCGATGATTTCGCTAGGCTGCTTATTGATCTTGTCGGCAAATTCGTATAGGCGGATCTCTTTTGGTATTTCGACGTAGGTTACCGCCTCGCTGTTGTGGTCGGCACGTTGCGATTTTTTTGTGCTTTTTACGAGGCCTGCGCGCAGTACCTTGCTCTAAAAAAATGAACTTACCGATGTATTTAGTACCGGTTTGTAGCCCGTATTTGCCGGTTGTTTTATTTTTTTGAGGTTCTGAGTTTGCGTTCGTACGGAAAAAAATCAGGCAATATAACCACGTCCTCATCGTCTATGACGATGTCGGCCATATCGCGGTCGCCGAGCAGATCCATCTTTGTAGCGCCGTCTTTTTTTGGTTGCTATGACCGGTTTTTTTCTCTTTTTTTCTTTTTTTGCGCTCGATCTTTTTCGTCGCTCAATGTAAACATATTTTCCAAATGAGCGCCGGTGCAGGCTCTTTTTCTCTCGCTCGCCCCTAGGCGCAGGTTGCTCGTCTTTTTTTCTTTTTTTACGATGACTAGGCCACGCCTTTTTTTGTAAACTAACGTCAGCTAAACTCTCTTTTGGTTTGGCTGGCTCGACATCGGCAGGTTGAGCTTTTTGGTTCCTCCTTAGACGCTGTTGGGGCTTTTTGGCTCAGGCGCTTTTTTTCTGCAGGTTTTTGAGTGGCTATTTTTTTGTTCTTTTTCAGATTTTTTTCGTCATTTTTTTGTTTCTACTTTTTCTTTAGGCAAAGGCTTTTTCTTCTTTTGCAGCACTTGGTTTTTTTAGCCTCTTTTGGCTTGCTTTCTTTTTCCTCTTTACCCTCTTTGGCTTCCGCTTTTTTTACGGTCGGTTTTTTCTTTTTCAGGTTTTTTTGCTTGAGAGCTTCGGGGATCTCGCCGGTTTGGATGTAGGTGTATAGCGCCGCCGCTTCTTCAGGACTAACGCCGCTTGAGTGCGTTTTTGACCTTTAGCCCAAGCTCAATAGCCTTTTTCTAAAACCTCTTTGCTATTGTAGCCGAGCTCATTTGCTATCTCTGAAATCTGAACAGTCCCCATTTAAGAGTATCTCCTTTAAATTTTGCTCGTTTTTGTAGCGTCGGGATAAAGTTGCCTGCGACTCTTCCGAGCGATTTTTCTTAAAATTTTTCTCGTCTTTTTTTAGACATTCCTCGCAAAGATAAAAAGCTGCGTCCGTTTCCGTTTCCGAAAAAAATAGCGAGGAATTTATCAGTCTGTATCTACGCAAAATTTGCTGCTCAAAGCGCTTTTTGCAGACCACGCACGTCCTGATAGGGATAAATTCTGAGCCATTATTATAACTTCTTTTAGCTTTTTTTAGCTTTGTAGGATTTTTTTATCCCGTCGTTGTCGAAATCAGTACTTTCAACCCGAAAGCTTTTAAATTTATCTTGCAGTTTTTGTTTTAAATTTGCTGCATCGTCCGCGTAAACGATGTTTAAAAAGCTAGATCCGCTGCCTGAAAGCGTGCTTAAAAGAGCGCCGTTTTCGTAGGCTATCTTGCGCACTTCAAAGAGCTCTGGCAGGTTTTTGCATGCGGATTTGTTCGTGCATGACGTCTTTTGCCGCCGTCCTTAAAAAGCTCATAACTTTCGCTAAAAAAAGCAAGCCGTGAGAAATGCGGCGTGAGAGAGGTTGCTAACGCACTCGCTCATCGTGAAATTTTTAGGTAGCTTGGCGCGCGATTCATTCGTGCTCATTGGCTTATCGGGGATCACGACGACGGCTTTTGATATCGGCGCTTAAAGGCTTTTTAGAGATTTTTACTTTGCCGTTTTTCAACGACCGAGCTCACAAAACCGCCAAGCGTCGCAGGAGCGATATTGTCGGGTGATTTTCATAAACTAGAGCTTGGTTTAAAATAGCATTTTTTTATCAGCCTTAAAATCCTGCCGCAGCGTAAGCTGCCGCAATGGCTGAAGTGATAACCGCAGAGGAGCTGCCAAGGCCGCGAGAAAACGGAATTTGATTGGTAAAAAAATCATACGAAAAGTATCTTTTTGCCCGTTAGTTTGACGTAATTTCATTGAAAATAGATAAAAAAATGTTGTTTTTTTCTTAAGAAGCGCGTTGTCTTTACCTTCGCCTAAAATGCTCACGGAGGCGAAATGTGCCCTCGTTATCTCGACAGTGTTGTGCAACTCTAAGGCAAGACCCAAGGCGTCAAAACCGGGGACCCAATGTTTGCGCTCGTGGCGGGAACTAAAAATTTGCAAAAAAATCTCCTAAACGGCTTGAATAACGTAATTTGGTAGAGTATCTAAATTTAGATTTAAAACGGCTAAATTTATGCGGCAAGCCAAACTCGCCGGCCTCTGCTTTTTTTGCAGTTTGACGCCATCAGGAGTATTTACGAAGCTTAAACTTTTTATTCGCCCGTATCGGTGCGCCGCCGTTTAGCTCAAAAGCCGCTAACAGCGTAAAATTCGCACTCTTTTACGATACCAATCGTCTTTAAAACGACGTATGCGACCCTTGACGCCCATAAAGCTACCAGGGACCGTTTGCGTAGATGATTTTTTTGTAGATTAAATTTGCCGCTGTTTAAAATCTCGTCCATTATTTTTTTACGAGGGAGACGTCGGATTTTTTTCTTCGCTAGAAATTTGTTCTAAAAAGCTCGCCGTTTTTCGTCATAAACGCCGACGATTAGCGGCGAGCTAAGGGCAACAACTAAAATTTGGATATTTTTTTATGCAAATACCTTTTTGATATTCGCGCGCAAAATCGCCTTTTAGCGTGACGATCTCGTAGTTTTTTTATCGTCGCTTAGGATAGCTAGCGTTAGCTCGTGATTTAGCTCGTGACTACCCGCAAAGCTTGTATAATCAGCCATCAATGGCGCGCCCATCAGGCTTAGATCCCCGATCGCGTCTAAAAATTTATGACGAACGAATTCGTTTTCAAAGCGCAGACCTTCGGGATTTAAGATTTTATTATCATCGATAACCACGGCGTTATCTCAGGCTGCCGCCGAGGGCTAGATTTTGCGCTCTTAGCATCTGCACGTCTTTTAAAAAAATCCAAACGTCCTGGCGCGTGCGATCTCCTCGATGTAGGCTTGTTTGCTAAACTCGAACACGTAGTTTTTGCTCGCCGATTATCGGGTGGGCAAATTTGATAGTAAAGTCGAATTTCGGGTTATTTGACGGCGTTACTCTGGCGAATTTTTTCCGTTTTTTTGTTTACTTCTACCGGGCGCTTGATTACGATTACTTTTTTTATCTGCTTCTAGCTCAGCCGTGCCGGCTTCATCCAGCATCATGCAGTAGCTTATTGCCGAACCGTCCATTACCGGCACTTCGTTGGCATCTAGGACTATGCGGATATTGTCGATGCCGCAGCCGTTTATCGCGCTAAGGAGGTGCTCGATCGTTGAGATGTAGCCCTCTTTGCCGCCGATAACGGTAGCCATTTGGGTGTTTATTACGTTTTTCGGCTCCGCCTTAAAGCTCACTCCGAGGTCTTTTTCTGTAAAATATTATTCCCGAATTTGCCCACGAGCGGTTCAAGCGTGATTTTTTTATCGGTTCGCCCTTGTGAAGCCCGATACCAACGCCTTCTACGGTTGATCTTATAGTTGTTTGTTTCACATTTCCGCCCTTATTTTTTTCTTATTCTTGCCATTATACAACAAATTTACAACAAAACGGCAAACTTATTCGACCATTTTTTTAGCTGCGCTCAAAACGTCCGTGACGTTATCCTTCATCCAGCCGTTATCCATCCACTCCTCCGGGCGCACTTCTATGCCTTGTACTAGCATGCCAAAGTGCAAGTGATCGCCCATCGCTAGACCCGTAACGCCAGTGTTTGCGATGACGTCGCCCGCCTTGACCGAGTCGCCGGCTTTTGACGTTTAGCGAGCTGCAGTGTCCGTAGAGCGAAAAATAGCCCGAATCCGTGATTTATAAGGATGTTGCGCCCATAGATGCCGTTATCTGCGGCAAATCTCGACCGTGCCGTCGTTGTTGGCGACGATGTCGGCTTTTTGCGTCGAGGCTAGGGTCGATTCCCATGTGCCAGCTTTCGCTGACGTCTTTATCCTCAAAGGTATAATATCTGTGGTCGCCGAAGCTCGCTACCGCTTTTGCCGTTTTTTAGCGGGTAAAATTTATTTACGCTAAAGTTTTTCCGCCGCGTCTATTTCGACTTTTGCGGCGATTTGCGAGATTATTTTTTCTCATTTGCCTCGCGGAGATTTTTCATTTACGAATTTTCATTTTTTTCCAGATTGCTCATAGCGTCGTAGTTTTTTTAGCGTATTGCTGCGCTAGCTCGGGGATTTTTTTCGTTTAAAAATCTACTTTGGCCGTCTAGTTTTTATCTTTGAGATGCGGTATTTTTTTATCTTGGTAGAAAAAAATCTTATCTTGCTTTTTGGTTATATTTCCCGCCGCATCAAGCGCCACGACGTCGGCGCTAAACGAGCCTTGCTGCGCCGGCCAGGCTACTAAAGAAGCGTAGTAGCCCCTCTTTTACGAATTTGCTCGGGATAAATTTCTTGCCATAGTTCGTCTCGATATAGACCTCTTTTTAGCATCTCGTCAGTCGCCTTAAACACGACCGTCGCGCTACCGCCTTTTGTGATGGCGTATGAGTGGTTGAGGATGTTTACGTCGGGTTTTTTTGTTATCGACGGTGATTTTAACTTCTTTTTTTGCGTGTTGCCAAGGAAAAAAATCCCCATTTGCTAGTATCGGTGGCCTCGATTACGATGTTATAGATATCTTTTTGTGCGCCAAATCCCGTTTTTAGGAAAGGTTAAATTTAAATCGACGATTTCAGACGGCGCTTCAAATTTCTGAGTTAGCAAATTTACGCTGCCTTTTTTTCATCTACGAGTGAAATTTTAACTGATTTCACGCCGCCTTCGTCGGTGATTTTTGATCGGTAGAGGCGAGGTTAAGTTCCAGTAAACTTTGATCTGAGATGGCGATGTTTGGGGCTTCGCGCTCAAATGTTTTTTTGATGTAAATAAAAAAACTATCGCCGCAACTAAAAAGCAGAATAATAACGCCGAAAAAAATATCAAATTTGGATTGCCGCGTCTTCTCATAAAAATCTCCTAAATCTTAAAGAGACCGATTTTACTAAAAAAAGCAATAAATTTGAAGGTAAATTTGCCTCCGAATTTATAAAACTTTCGCGTATCTTTCTAGCTTCGCCCATCCATTCTCGCAGCTCGTCCCACTTCTCGTTTTTTTGATTAAACTCTCGCATTCGTCAAGCTCTTTTTTTGAAAAAGGTCTATCAGATTTATCAAATTGTGTTTGTTTTTGCTTTAAAGATATCCGTCCACATCACGGGCGAGCTTTTGGCGATCCTGATCATACCGTTAAATCCAGTGCCGCTTAGCGCGATGATATTTTTGTTTTTCCTTTTTTTAGCACGCTGCTAGCTAGCGAAAAGCTGATGGCGTGAGGTAGGTGAGAGATGACGCTGGCGTGATGATCGTGCTCTGCTGCGCTCATGAAAATAATCTTCATACCTAGGGTGCGAAAAACAGCTCGACCGAGCGCTTGACGTGCATCTCGCCGCTTTCTTTAAAGTCGCAGATGGCCACGACGGCGTCTTTAAAAAGCCCAGAAAAACGCGGCAGTCGGGCCGGAGTACTCGGTGCCGGCCATCGGGTGAGCGGGGATGAAAGTTTCGCCTGATGCTCTCCGGCACGGCTTCGATTATTTTTTTGCTTGGTGCTACCAAGATCGACGATAGTCGTGTTTTTTTGCCGATGCCTTCGATTCTTTGACGATTTTTTTATGATGGCTTCTACGGGGATGGCTAGAAATATCATATCGCACTTTTTGCTTCATCTGCTCAAGGGTTAAAATTTCATGCACGAGACCGAGCTCAATGGCTTGCTTTTCGTGCTCTTTGCTTAGATCCATGCCGCTAATGCAGCTGATTAGTTTCTCGTTTTTTTAGGCTAAGACCCTAGCGAGCCGCCGATGAGTCCCTAGGCCTACGATACCGATTTTTCATCAAATTCGCCTTTTTAAATTTATATTGTTTAAAAAAATAAAATGTGCTATTATACAGCCTTATCATCACTTTTAGGTTAAATCAATGAAAAAAAGCGTTTTTCTACTACTTTTGGGCGCAGTTTTGGCAAATGCCCAGCAGATAACTTCCATAAATTTTAAGGGTCTCGTGCATTTGTCTCCAGAAACGGCAAAGGAGATCATGGGATTAAAAAGTCGGCGACGAGCTAAACGGCGATAGCACGGATAGGGCGATTGCGAAACTGTTTAGACAGGGCTATTTCGACGATATCTACATCGAAAACGAGGGCGGCGACGTGACCGTAACGGTAAAAGAAAAACCTAGTATCGCTCGTATCGACATTAAAGGCGTAGTGACTAACGATAAAACCGCCATCGACGGACTAATCAACATCAAACAAGGCAATATGTACGACGAGTTAGCCATCGAGCGCGCGAAAGAGCGCATCAGGCAGTATTACGAGTCTAAAGGATACTTCGACACGGTCGTAGATGTAACAAAAGAGCCGGTGGCGGGCAATGAAAGCAGTCTTTTTGTCACGATGAACATAAACCGCGGCGAAAATATCATAATAGAAAACGTAAATTTAGTCGGCGCGAAGCTTTTTGATTATGATGACGTAGAGCCTGTGGTAGCGAACAAAGAGCGTGAATTTATGGGCTGGATGTGGGGCAGAAACGACGGCAAGGTTAAGCTTTTCGAGCTACCAAACGATCCTGCGAGAATCCAAGATAAATATTATCAAAAAGGCTACCTAGACGCGACGGTTTCAAATCCGTATCTAAACGCCTACATGGACAACTACACGGCAGATCTGACCTACTACGTGACAGAGGGCGAGCAGTATAGGGTATCTAGCGTAGATATCGAAGCGCCTGAGTTTTTTTAGAGCTTGATAAAGAGAAAAATTTTCGAAAGGCTTTTAGACTAGAAAGCGGCGACGTGATGAACTCCGCTCGCCTAAGACAAGATATGAAAAAAAGCTCGACGATATGGTAGCGGATAAGGGTTATGCGTTTGTAAGGGATAAATCCAAAAACCGAGAAAAAAACGTAGAAGACAAGACTGTAAGTATCGTCTACGAGGTTGTGCCTGACGAAAAAAAGTATACATAAGAAACGTGCAAATTTCTCGGCAACGATAGAACCGTGGATAGAGTCGTTAGGCGCGAGTTATACCTCACTGAGGGAAATGTATATAGTAGAACAGACCTGCAAGACAGCAAAAGACGCGCTAAGGCGAACAAGCTATTTTTGACGAGGTCGAGATCGAAGAGCAGCGCGTCGGAGCAAATCAGGTCGACTTGCTCGTAAAAAGTAAAAGAGGCCTCCACCGGCTCTATTAGCGGCGGTATCGGCTACGGTAGCTCGGATGGCTTGCTACTTAACGCGAGCGTGTCGGATACGAATGTATTTGGTAGCGGTATGAAGGGTGTCATAAGCGTGGATAGAAGCGATAATGAGCTATCTGGCCAGATAGGTTTAACAAATCCACGACTTTTTGATAGCGAATATAGCCTGGGCGGCACGCTATATGCCAACGACTATAGTTGGAACAACTACGACGAGAAATCATACGGTCTAAACGTCGTCGTAGGGTAGAAAACTAACTAGAAATCTAAGCGCGTCTTTGGGTTACATCATAGAGCAAAGCCGTATCAGCGGGCTTAGCGACGTGCTAAAAACCGTCGGGTACAAAGACGGCAAGAGCTTAAAAAGCTCGCTCATACCGTCTATTACATATAATAGCACGGATGATTATTACCTGCCTCGCACGGGCATCATCGCAAGCACTAGCCTAGAGTTTGCAGGTGTGGGCGGCGATGAGAAATTTTTAAAGAGCAGAACGAATTTTAACTGGTATCAAGGTATCAGAGAGTGGGTGGATTACGACCTTATTTTTAGATTCAAATCAAGCTTCGGCAAAATTTGGGATCGCGGCTGGGTACCTATCAACGAGAGGCTATATCTAGGCGGCATTAGAAATTTACGCGGATTTGAGAGCAGAACCGTCTCGCCTAAAGTCAAAGTCTTAAGCGGTAGCTGGTACGAGACTGGCGGCGATATGTCGTTTAATAGCTCTGCAGAGCTTAGCTTCCCGCTAATAGAGCGCGTAAAGATGCGTGGCGTGCTGTTTGTTGACTACGGCGTGATTCATGGCAAGATCGCAAACGTCACTTCTCCTGGCATCGTAGATCATGTCGACGGACGTATCAGCAGATATAGCGCTGGCGCAGGTATCGAGTGGGTAACGCCTATGGGGCCGCTACAGCTAATTTTTGCTAAACCGCTCAAAAAGCAAGACGGCGACGATACGAGTACGTTTGAATTTACTATCGGACAACGTTTCTAATATTGCAATAAAAACGGCGTTTTTATGTAGCAAGACGCCGTTTTTAACTTTCTATCCCTATAAATACAGCCTTAGTTTTTGATATAAACTTTTCATCTAAATTTGCTAATAAAATTTTTCAAATTTGAGCTTAATATACGTTGCCGTACGGATTAACTTTGCCTGCAAAAACCGCAACCGTCAATTGCCCTCACTTAAAAAAATATCAAGGCGTAAATTTAACTCGTCTATGATAGATAAAAAGTTCTGAAAATTTCCTTTTTTTATCTACTTTACGTCATAAAAGGCTCGGCGGCGGCGAAAAGAGCGTCGTCTCGAATTTGTTTTTCGCTCCGTTTAAAAAAATAGATAAAAGTATCATCCATAAACGCCACGCTCACGCCCATCTCTCCTGCAAATTTTATCTTGAACTCTCTCAAGCGCTTCATAAACGCTGGCGTCAAAAGATATCTTGCTTCGACCTTGCCGTCTGTAAAAAAACTCTAAATTCATCGTTAAAAAAAGAGTATCGTCCATCTGCTCTTTTTCGCCTATAAATTTAGTATTTAGCGTGCGACTTGCCACTATCGTTTGCCCGCTAAAATTCTTGTAAAACTCGCAGACCAAGACAGAGCCGCTAAACGCCTGCATATCCTTCATCGTCTCCCTTGTACAAACTATCACTAGGGGGAATGAAAAACTTCTCGTAGTTTATGATACACATGACTTCGTGAGATTAAACTTGATATTGTTTGGAGATAAATTATGCCGTAAGGGTGCGGGTTTGGCGGACAAGCAAATAAAAATACGGGTGTCAAATTGAAAAATTAGCCGCGCAAATTTTAGTATAATACCCCAAAATTTAACTAGGCAAAAACGATGATAAACGACGACTTTTACATGTCTCTAGCGATAAAAAAAGGCTTGGGAGTTTCAAATTTTAACCTACCCAAATCCCGCCGTCGGCTGCGTGATCTTGGATGCCAGCGGTAGGTTGCTTTCAGTCGCCGCACATAAAAAGGCGGGCTTTTTACACGCCGAGCCAAGCGCGATTCTTTTGGCGCTTTGCCAAAAGTGCGAGGCGTTTTTTGAGCGATTTTTTTGCGCGAGTACCATGCGGCTTTTTGGCGTCAAATTTGAAAATGCCGCAGAGCTTGAAAAACGCGGACTTGGAGCCAAATTTACCTACGAATACATCCTACAAAAATCACGGTGATCTGCTAAAAGGCGCCAAGGCCTACGTAACGCTCGAGCCCTGCGCTCACCGCGGCAAAAACCCCGCCTTGCGCCGAGCTTTTTAAAGTCGGCTAAAATGTGCCGAAGTCGTTATCGCTAGAAGCGACGAAAATGCCGTGGCAAGCGGCGGCGCGGAAATCCTGAAAAGCAGCGGCATATCGGTCAATTTGACGTACTAAGGCGGCAGGCGGACGATCTGGTTGAGCCGTTTCTTGCGTGGCAGAGGGGAATTTTAGCTTTTTAAGCTCGCCCTTAGCTCAAACGGCGTCGCAGTCGGCACCGCGCAGAGCAAGATTATCTCAAATTTAGCCAGCCGTACGCACTCTCACCGCCTGCGCAGTGCGGCCGAGTTGCTAGTTATCGGCAGCGCCACCGTCCGCGCCGACCGCCCGAGGCTAGACACCAGGCTGATAGAGCGCGGTAAAAAAATCCAAACGTGATGATCTACTCGCGCGAGCGCGAGTTTGACGCGTCTATACCGCTTTTTGGCGTGGAGGATAGGAGCGTGCGCGTGTCAAGCGATATAAACGAAGCTTTTGCGCCGCGTTTAACGATGTTTGAGGGCGGCGAAAACGCACTAAAAGCCCCTAGACGAACGTGTAAAATGGCTACTACTCTACCGCTCGAGCGAGTTTTTTTAGACGCACCCGCGGCGAGGTTAATTAAAGCTCAAACCGCTATTTCACGGCGAGATTGAGGGCGACGTTTACGGATGGTATCAAATTTGAGCGAGATTTGGCTAGAGTGCGTCAAATTTGAGCTAAATGATTTTTACTAAATTTAAAGGAGAAAAATGAAAGAAATAACGCTAAACGGAGCGAAATTTCAGGTCGCGGCAAACACGATGGAGGAGCTGAAAAACGAGGCTCTGGGCGATAAAAAAACGGCGAGATGTATACATTTCTAGCTCAAATTTGAACGCGAGCGAGCCCGATATCTTTATCCTAGACGGCTTTGCGACGAAGGAAAAATTTGGAGATAAAAAGATGGCGCAAATGTCGTATTTATCAGGCGCGGCGTGATGCCTGGGCGCGAAGTGCTAAAAAGCCATGATCGCCTCCAGAAACAGCCCCGAGCTAAACGTGGCGCTAGCTAGCGGCTGCGTGGGCGTGGCGGGACTTGGCGGTCTTGGCTCAAATATCGCGCTAAGCCCTAGCTCGCACGGGAGTCGCTAAGCTCGTGCTAGCCGACTTTGACGTCGTGGAGCCCTAGCAACCTAAACCGCCAACAGTACTTCGTCCGTCACATCGGCATGAAAAAGACCGACGCACTAAAAAGAGCTCATCGCCGAGGTAAATCCATTTGTCGAGGTCGTGACGCACGACGTGACGCTAACTGCGGCCAACGTTGCCGAGATTTTTCGCGCCATGTGGCGTCATCTGCGAAGCATTTGACAACGTCGCGGGCAAGGCGATGATGGTAAACGAGGCAGGAGCTAGCCTGCGGGATAAAAAAAGATCGTCGGAGCGTCTGGCATGGCGGGCTACTTTAGCTCAAATCTCATAAAAACGGTCAAATTTGCGCGAAACGTCTATTTATGCGGCGATCTGCAAAACGCCGCTGGCGTAGGGCAGGGGCTCATGGCCGCGCGCGTGGCGATCTGCGCAAATCACGAGGCAAACCTTGCCATCAGGCTTTTGATGGGGCTTGAGGAGGTTTAAATTTGACGGCGGCGTAGCGTTGGCGAGAGGTTTGGCGTTTTTTTAATTAGCGCTCAAATTTGGCTTTGACGAGTTTTTTTGATTGTGTTACGGTGAGGAAATTTCGTTGCGATAAAGTTGAGAATTTGCATTTCGTTGCGTCAAATTGGCTCGCAAATTTGTACTAAAATCGAATAAATTTACTTGCCTGATATTTGAATTAGCTGTTTGCGCTTGGTTGGCTGCACCGAAGTCTAGTTTCAAATTTTATCGCTCAATTTAATCCAAATAGGCGCTTATCCAATAAGAAAAAAATTTAGCTACACTACTTCATATTCGGACGAAACGAGGCGTTTTACGTCAAAGCCCTTACCGGCGATTTTTTTATATCGTTTGGGATTGCGCCTGCTGGGGCTTGGGCGTCCTTTTTGGCGGATAAAAAAACTCTACTAAGCTTTGCCAGACGAAATCAGCATCCAGATAAAGCCCCATCGCGCTAAGTTGCGGATTTATCGCTACAAAGTCGGTAGTTTTCGTTTTTTTAAAAAGCACGATTGGCGCATTTTAAAATCTCGTCGCTATTTATCGTCGTATCGTTTTGGGCGGTATTTTTTTAGCGACTTATTGCAGAGGGCATCTAGATGGTATTTTTGTGCCAAGTAAAAATATCCTCTCTCGTGGCGCGATCGCCTATCTGCCAAAACTGCGAAACGGGATAGGCGCGTAAATCGTTGTTAAACGTCAAGATCCCAGTTTTGTTATCGGTTTCTTTTTAGATCGAGGCTGGTATAGATCTTGCCATCAGCGGCGAAAAATATGAACTAATTTTTTTACCGATAAAGATGATAGAGTGTAGCAGGCGCGGCACATCGTTGATGTCGGTTTTGTTTAAATTTATCGATTACCACCCGCAAATCGGTATCCGCCCAGTTTTCGCTCAAAATCTATTTGATCTATTTTCGTTTAGCTTCCATAGCTCATCGGCGCTTACCGGAGTCGAGTTTCTACGGTCGTAGACTAGCGTCTCGTCAAGGCCGTATTTTGAGACCATAAAGTCGTAGTTGTCTTCAAATTCGAGATTATTTTTCACGTCGCGCCTTTAAATTTACCTTGCCTTAGCTTCAAAAAAACGCCGAGATTAGCGAGTTTGCGCCTTGATTTATAAATTTTGCATCGCTTTTTTTCGTAGACGGACGGCTTTTTCCCCAGACGGGCTCGGCCACGCCGCTTAGTTTTTTTCTAGCTCGGCGCGCGCCGAATAATAATCGCTCACCTCGTCGATGAGCCCGAGTTTTGCGGCATCGCTGGCGAGAAAATACCCGCGCGTTTGCCCACTCTTTGCTTTTGTTCGCGTCTAGATTTCTATCGGTCGCCACGTCGCTTACGAACATCTCATAGCTAGCGTTTACGAGCTCTTGCAGCTGCTCGCGCTCGATCTTGCTCCACTGGCGCACAAAGGTCCCCGCCTCTTTATACTCGCCCGCCTTTACGACTTGCTGCGAGACGCCTATTTTTGCTGCTAGCTCGCTAGCGTCGGCGCCTTGCATTATCACGCCGATCGATCCGATAAACGCGCCCGGATTTGCCAAAATCCTGTCCGCACCCGCACCTGCGTAGTAGCTCCCGCTCGTCATCGACCCGCCCACATACGCGACCACTGGCTTTTTGGCGCGCAGATTTTTTTGACCGCGAGGTGCAGCTCGACGCTGAGCGCCAGCGCGCCGCCCGGACTATCGATGTAGAGCAGCACGCCCTTGATGTTACCGTCCTTGCGCGCGGCCTCGATCTTTTCTAGCGCCTCGTTTGCGTCCATGATCGCGCCTGAGAGGTTGATTTGTGTTAGATTTGGCGGATTTACGCTCTCGCCTTTGTCGCTAAAAAAATATCAAAAATACGATGAGTAAAAAGAGTATCGCCTTAAAATAGGTGTTTATGAACCTAAAAAAATCGCCACAATCGGCGCAAAAATAAATCTCAAAAATCCCATTTTTTTCCTTTAATTTATTTAAAATCGGGGTGCATTTTACCATTTAAATTTATAAATTTAGCTAGCGGGCCGGATTTGAGATGTGGAGTTAAATTTACGTGGCTAAATTTCTAATATTCTCTAGTGTGTGTAAAATTTTACTCGTCGTTTGATTAAATTTGGTGACGCAGTTTGTTTAGATTAGTTTAAAGGCGCAAATTGGCCTTAAACTCGACGTCTAAATTTGCGTAAAAATCGGTTTTGATTTAACTTACTTTAAAGCGTACGTAAGGCCGGTGACGGGCTAGAATTCTGCATTTGTTTCCCAAATTGCATCTTGGGCTTTTGTGTCCATTGCCGCAAGCTTGGCTAACTTGCAAAAACGCCTCCCAAATCTCCTCGCGCTCCATAGTGTCGATGCTATGCTTGGCGTCTATCGCGTTGAAAACGGCGATAAATTCTTTTTAAAATCTCGGTTTTCTCGGTCTTGAGCTCGTCTCTTGCGGGCTTTGCTTCGAGCGCGCTTAGCTTCTTATGCGCATCTATGTAAGCTTTCATAGCTTTTTTTGGCTGTCGCCGCACTCACGCCCTCTCTGCCGTCCCAGCCGCGTAGCGGGTTGTTTCGACCTGCCGCCAGCCACTGCTTGCTTCGCGGTTGTCTGACTGCGAAGTTTTCTATATCTTTAAACTGCGCTCTAGCCGCCTCGCAGGCACTTTTTGGGTGCTGACCAGAGCCAAAGGCGCTTTAGATGCGGTAGTTGCGCCCTCTTCGGAAAGCGTCCAAATCCGTAAACGTCGCTTAGCCAGACGTCTTTTAAGTGTTTAAATTTGGCAAGCGCGTCGATGTTTTTTAGCGTGCCGCCCTGTGCGTTAATAAAAATTTCGCGCAAATTCGGAAAACTCGCCGCAACGCATGCAAGATCTATGTACTCGCCGCGTTGCGAAAATATCCGTAGATCGCGCAGTTTCTCAAGCCCGCGAATGCAAAAACTCGCCGCCGTTTAGCTCTAGCTGAACGCTCAAAAAGCTCACCGTCAAAGGGGCGGTGCACGCTCTTTAGCCGCGAGGTATCGCCATTTATCGCGAGTCGCCACAGCGAGCCGTTTAGCGTGATCTCCTCCGTGCCGCTTGCGTGCAAGACGAGCTGCTGCAAGCGCGTGCGCGAGATATCTAGGCTTTTGCCGACGCAGTTTAGCTCAAGCTGCGTCATCATCGGCGTCGCTCCTAAAAAAATCTTTTCAAACTTTTCATCCCAATCTTTGCTTTTTTTATCTCGTAGCAAAACGGATTTTTACGCGCTAAATCGGCGTAGAATTCTCTGCTTTGGGGCTGCGAAATTTCAAGTTTTTTTCTTGCGAGCGGATTTTACGTTGGCGCGAATATCCTGGGAAGCTCGTTCCATGCAAGCTGCATGTAGATCTGTTCGATGCTTTGCAGGCTCACGCACTCGGACGGCTCGCAAATCGAAGCGGCATTGCCGATGAAAAACGGGCTTGGCATCTAAAATTTCATCCGTGCCGAGATAAAAATTCTCCGCGCTCCCAAAAGTGATGATCGAAGTAAAACGGCTAAAGCTTAGCCGCTTCTTTTTAGGCTGGGCGGCACGCTCGTAAAGCCGTCCAAAACGAGCGCGACGAGCCCCATCTGAGCGCTTAGGATCTGCGCGGTAAAATACGCGTCCCGCCTCTTAAGCTTTACAGCGAAGAGATCGCCGATTTTGGTTTCCATTTTTTTCTCCTTTAAATTCGCTTTGCGGCGTGCCTCTGGCGGGGCGGCAAATTTAAATCGTCGCTAAATTTGCTTTAAATTTACCTCTGCGCCGCCAACAAATAGCCGCTCGCAGCCCCTCGCGTGCAAGATGAGCATGAGCGGTAGCTGCGTCGCGTCAGCGTCTGCAAAACCGCCGTAGAGCGCGAGGTCGGCTAGCTTGCCCCCTTTTATCTCGCCTACTTCAAATTTAGCGCGCTTGCGGCGTTTTTTTAGTCGAGGCTAAGAGTAAAAGTACTAGCCAGCTCTAGCGGATCAAAATCTGCATGAATGAGCAAATTGCCCGCAGTTCGTCAAGGAAAGTTTAAGCTCATATTTGAGCTAAGCCCGTCCGTGCCGATGTTTACGCTCACTCCCGCATCCAGCGCGGCGCGTAAATTGAGCGTGCGTTTGCTAAGCAGCCTGTTTGAAACCGCGCAGTGTGTGAGACTGTGAAGCTCGCGGTCAAAGCCCGAAAAAAATCATCCGCCCAAACGCAGTGCGTAAAGAGCGTGCGAACGCCAGCAAACATCGCCACAAACGAGCTTGGCGTATAAAGTGGGCGCGCAGCGGGTTTAAATTTGCCCAGCCACTCTTTAAAGCCGCCCGTGCCGCCCTCTAGCCAGTTTTTTTCGTGACGGCTTTCCATAAAATGCGTTGAGACGACTAAGTCCCGCTCGCGGGCTAAATTGAGTGCCGCGGCAGCTAAATCAGGGTGCGTAGAGTAGGGCGAGTGCACCGAAACAGCGGGCGTAAAAAGCGGACTTTTGCGCTTTTGCGACGCTTCAAAGCGAGTGATAAAATTGCCGATTTTGCTCGAGCGCAGCTTCGTTCGTGCCTAAAATCTCGTTAAAAAAACACGACTCTGCCGCCGCAGTTCGCGCAGGCGTCTAAATCTCCGCCAAAGCTAGAAACCGCTGCGAAGCTAGCCACGCCGCTACGCTGCATGGTTTTTTTATCGCAGCGGCGATGACGGCGTTGTTTGCCGCCTGTGAGAGCGCGCCGCGAGGCGATAACCGAGCTTAGCCACTCTAAAAAAATCGCCGTAAACGAGGCTGGTTTTGTTTGCGCTAAACTCCAGATGCACGTGCGGGTTGATGAAAGCGGGCGCCAAAACGGCGTCCGGGTACTCAAAAAAACCGCGCGCCATCGTATCTTTTTCGCAGCTGCTCGGCCTCGCCAACGGCTTTGATACGTTCATCAAAAGCGACCGCCGCATCCTCTAAAACGGTAAAAGTCTCGTCGCATAGCATTGTAAAATTTTTGGTTTAACGATGATCATTTTTTTAAGCTCCTGTTTTTTTCGTGATTGTAGCGAAAAATTTAGCTTAAAAAAATGTATAATCAAAGCTAAATTAAATCTTTTTAAAAAGGCTAAAAATGGAAACAAAATCTAAACTAATGGTCATCCAAGGCCCGAATATCAACATGCTGGGCACGCGCGAGCCTGATATCTACGGCTCGATGAAGATGGAGGATATCCACGCGCAGATGAAGCTTTTTGCCGAGCAAAAACGGCATCGAGATCGAGTTTTTTTCAGAGCAATTTCGAGGGCGAACTCGTCGATAAAATCCAAGAGTGCTTTGGCGAATTTGACGGCATCATCATAAATCCAGCCGCCTACACGCACACCTCTATCGCAATCCGCGACGCTATCGCAGCCGTCGGCCTCCCGGTCATCGAGGTACATATCAGCAACATCCACCGCCGCGAAGAATTCCCGCCAAAAAGCCTCATAGCGCCGGTGACTGCGGGGCAGATCGTGGGCTTTGGGCCTGTGGGCTATCACCCTAGCTATGATCGCTATTTTACAAATTTCTCGAGCAGATAAAAAGCTCTAAGAGCCGCGAGAAAAAAAGCGGAGTAAGATAGGGCGAAGTTGAAAAGATTTCTATCCTAAAGGACGAAAATGCCGTTTACCACGAGTGCGGATACAGCTGCGATAACGCGATATTTTTTGAGTCTTGCGGGGCGCAAATTTTTTTCCTCACCGATGCGCGTTATAGCATTGAAGCGCGCGAACTTTGCAAAGACACCGAAGTGATCGAGGTCGAGCGAAATTTGATAAAAGACGCACGGCTGTTTTTGCGAAAGGCGGGCGCTCGTGAGCTTAGCTACAACCCGTACGATTTTAGCGCGGGCGAGTGGGAAGCCCTAAGCAAGGGGCTTGGGATAAGATTTAAGGCGCGGGCAGATTACCGCACATTTCGCGCATAGTAAAATCAGAAGACGAGATAAAAATTTTAAAACGCGCGGCGCAGCTGGGCGCCGAAAGATTTGACGAATTCGCCGCGTTCGTGCGCGCTAGCGGTGAAGGAATGAGCGAAGAGGAGCTGTTTTTTTAACGCCGAGCTCATCTTTAAGAAAAAGGGCGAGCTTGCGCTTAGCTTTTTCGCCTATTGTCGCTATCAACGAAAACGCCGCCAAAGCGCACGCATTGCCCGGTAAAAAGCGGCTGCGACAGGGCGATTTGCTCCTGCTTGACGCGGGGGTTACATTAACCGCTACTGCTCGGATAGGACGCGTACGGCGTGCTTTGACGAAAGTACTAACTTCGGCAAAGAGCAAAATTTTAAAAAAACGCCAAGCGGCAAGAAAGTTTACGAAATCGTAAAAGAGGCGCAGGCTCTTGCTATCGCGGCGGTTATGCCCGGCAAAAAGGCGCGCGAGATTGACGCGGCGGCTAGGGGATTTTTATCGCCTCTAAGGGCTACGGCGAGGCGTTTTTTTCACAGCACGGGACACGGCGTGGGGTCGATATTCATGAGCTTCCGTTTATCTCAAAGCGCGGAGAGGTCGTGCTAAAAGAGGGATGGTCTTTAGCGTGGAGCCGGGGATTTACTTGCCTGGCGAGTTTGGCGTGCGCATCGAGGACGTCGTGGTCGTGCGCGAAAACGGGGCCGAAATTTTATGAGGGTAGCGGGGGCGAGACGGTTTGGCAAATGCCTCTTTTTCCCGAAGGTTTTTGATTTTAGACCGGGCTTTAAAAAAATAGCGTTATTTTTGGGGCTTGGCGGTAATATCGGCGACGTGAAAAAGCGCTTTAATGGGCTGTATTTTTAAACTTAGCCGAGACAGCAGGTTTCACATCGTAGAAAACTCGGCGCTCCTCATAAACGAGGCGTTTGGGTTTAAGGAGCAGGCTGATTTTACAAATGCCGTAATGCTCGTGCAAACGAGCCTTGCCGCGAGGCAAATTTTAAAAATAACGGCAAATTTAGAAAAGCGTTTCGGACGCGTGAGAAGCTTTTAAAAAAACGCGCCTAGGGACGCTTGATATAGATATTTTTGTATTTTAGCGGACGAAGTAGAAACGACGCGCGGCTAACATTGCCCCATCCCGGCGCGCAAAGCAGGGCTAGCGTGATTTTTGCCGCTTGGGACGATGAGGCGCGTTTATAAAAAGCGGAGTGAGATTTTTAAAATTGAGCGGCCACAAAGCCTCAAATTTTGAAGCGGGAACGGAAAAATGCATAGCTTTTGCGCGACGATTTTGGGCTAGAGGCGGCTAAATGTAGCGAGAAACGAAGGAGAAGATTTGGCGACGAAGTTTTTATACGTTTACCGGCGAGAGCAGTATGGAGGCGCTAAAAAAGGCGCAGGCTCAGTGCGGCTGAGAGGGCGATCTTGGTAACGACGAAGCAAATTCAGCCAAAGACGATAAACAAAAAAAGCCTCTTTATGAAAATTTTTCAGTTAGCGTCGAAGAGGACGCGAGCGAGCAGAAAAAAATCAGCCTCAAAAGCAAAATTTAAAAAGGCTACGAGGAGTTTTTGCGCGCTCAGGCAGCAAAAGAGGAAAGACCGCAAAAGATCATTTTAGACGAGCGCGAGCTTTTTGAAGTCGAAGCTCAAAGCGCTTTAGCTGCGGCAAATTTCAGCCAAAACTCCACGAACTCAGCCTCGCAAAATCAAAACTACAAAACCGCTCAAAACAGCGGCGAGGACATACTCCTAAACATCTCAAAAAGCCGCAAAAGAGATAAGCCAAATAGCAAATATCGAAACTATGCCTAGTCGCCAAGATCAAAACTACGATAAAAAGATAGACGACGTCGCAAGGCAGGTAAGTATGCTAAGCGAAAAAGTAAATATGATAGCCGATATGTTCTGGGAGGAGAGGCGGGCGCTAGAAACAACCTAAAGCATACCGCCCGAGTTTGCCGGCATCTATAAGGACGCCAAAAAAATAGCGGCATGAAAGAGGAGCACCTAGAGCAGATAATGAAAAATAACCGTGGAAAATATGTCGCCCCAGATGAAGGCTAATCCTACTGCGGTTAGGGAGATATTTTTAGTTCGTTACTTAGAAAGATGCTGCCGTGCAGAAGCGAAGAGGATGATAGAAAACAAAAAGATAATGATGCTAGTTGGACCGACCGGAGTTGGTAAAACCACGACTCTTGCTAAACTTGCTGCAAGATTTGCTTACGGAGACGGTAGGCGAGTAAAAACAGGCATTATCACGCTTGATACCTACCGTATCGGGGCGGTCGAGCAGCTGTTTCAATACGCAAAGATGATGAAGCTACCGATCCTTGACGTTATCGAGGTTGAGGACTTTAAAAACGCACTAAAGCAGCTAAATCACTGCGAAGTGATCCTAATAGATACCACGGGCAGCTCGCAGTACGATAAAGAAAAGCTATCAAGACTAGAAAAGTTTATAAAAAAAGTACGGATGCGCATATAGACGTGCATCTGGTGCTATCGGCCGGGGCAAAGATCGAAGATATGCTTGAGATTTACAACGGTTTTTAGCTTTCTTGACATCGATACGCTGATTGTCACTCAAATTTGACGAGACGAAGATTTTTCGGAAATGTATTTTTCGCTAGTTTACGAGACGAACAAGCCGGTTAGTTTTTTTCTCCGTCGGACAGGAAGTGCCAGACGATATCTTGGTGGCAAAGAGCGAATTTCTTTAGTAAGCTGCGTATTAGAGGGATTTAGTAAGGAACATAATGAATAATCAGGCTGAGAAACTAAAAAGGCATAGTGGCTGCCCAAGCCAAGGCAAAAAAACTACGTATTTTATCGCCGTAACCAGCGGAAAGGGCGGAGTCGGCAAAAGCACTATAAGCGCAAATTGGCTAACGTCTTGGCCAAAAGCGGGTATAGAGTCGCTCTTTTTGACGCGGATATCGGGCTAGCGAATTTAGACGTTATATTAAACGTACGCGTTAATAAAAATTTGCTCCACGTACTAAAAAGGCGAATGTTCCTTAAAAGATATTTTTGATCGAGATAAAGCCGAATTGACATTGATTCCTGGCGAAAGCGGTGAGGAAATACTAAAATTTAACAATCAATTTTTTTATGCGAGCAGTTTTTTTGCCGAATCGGCGAACCTTGACGGGCTTGATTTTATCATCATCGATACGGGCGCTGGTATAGGCGGAAACACGCGGTTATTTTTTTAGAGGCTGCCGATGAGGTCGTGGTGGTTACTATGCCCGATCCTGCCGCGATAACTGATGCCTATGCCGTTATAAAAATCACATCAAAAGACAAAGACAATCTTTTGATGGTTTTTAATATGGTAAAAAAACGAAAAAGAGGCGATGAGGATATTTGAGCATATCCAAAAAAAGTAGCCAAGGCAAATATCGAAAATCCGCTAAATTTGGAGTTTTTGGGAGCTATTAGCGAGGATAAAAAAACGTCTCTCGTAGTATAAAACAGCGCACGCTATTTACCGACGATAGCGAATTTTTGTCTGCCGAGCTTGGAGTTAAATCAGATAGCTCAAAGGCTTATTTCAAGATTGGAACAAAAAAAGTGCTTAAAGATGGTCAAGTCAATAGCTTTAGCGCCTTTTTTTAGGCGTATGATAGAGCAATTTTAATATTAGGATTTAATTTTGAAAGCGGAAAAATTTATAGCATTTTTTTACTGTTTGCGGATTTTTTTACGGGAGTCGTTTTTTTCGACGTTAAAGTTGAATGATCCAATACAAATACTACTTTATACTTTTTGTGATTACGTTTTTTTCTTTTATCTCGTGATTCACGTTATCATAATGAACTATATCGACGTAAGATTGTCGGTTAAAAAGAGATTTGATAAAGAACAATATGAACAAGCAGCTGATTATCTTATAGCTGAACTTGGAGTAAGAGAAAAGCGTATAGATAATATTTTTAAGCAAGATAACTAGCGAAAATATACTAATAAAAGCAAACGCTAGGCAAAAAAATGGCGAAAGAAATGCAAAAAGCCGCATAATCCTTATGCCTCAAATTTGAAAAAAAGGAACAAGACGAGGTCGTGCTAGCCTACACGCCCGCTCTTCGTGCGATGGCTTTCAGGCTAAAGGAGCGCTTGCCCGCTCATATTGACGTTGGCGACCTGATCGGCGCCGGGCTGGAGGAGATGGTAAAGCTCTCTAGAAAATACGACAAAGAGCAAAACGACTCGTTTTGGGGCTACGCGCAAAAAGCGAGTTTACGGCGCGATGCTTGATTTTTTTACGCGGGCTTGACGTGGTTAGTCGCTCGGACCGAACTTTGGTAAAAGTCTATCGAAGCTTTGGTAAATGAGTATTTTTAATAAATTTGAGTGCGAACCCGACGATGCGTATATCGCAGGAAAGCTAGGTATCGACGTAGAAAAAGTAAGCGAAGCAAGGAACGTGAGCGCCGTCGTCGCCGTCTTAAACATCGACGATCAAATGGAGCTAATGAGCGAGGAGAATACGCTAGAACGGGTCGAAAAAGAGGATTTGATAGAAAAGATAACTCAAATTTCTAAACGGGATTTGAGGAGCGCGATCAGCTCATCGTACAGCTTTATTATTACGAAGAGCTGAGCTTAAAAAGAGATCAGCGAAATTTTGCAAATAACCGGAAGCAGAATCTCGCAGATCCATAAGCGCTTGATGGAAAAAAATAAGAAAAAAAGCTTGAGGGTAAATAATGGCGGACATTTTAAGTCAAGAAGAGATAGACGCGCTACTAGAAGTCGTGGACGACGACGATGCTAGCGAATCTATCGGCGAAAAATCAAAAAAAGAAGAACAGCAGCAGGTAATAATTTACGATTTTTAAACGCCCAAACCGCGTGAGTAAAGAGCAGCTGCGCGCGATAAAGGGCATACACGACAAGCTTGCGAGAAATTGGCTTCTCAAATTTCAAGCGTTATGAGAAGTATCGTGGAGATCCGTCTGCACAGCGTCGATCAGATGACGTACGGCGAGTTTTTTGATGAGTTTGCCAAGTCCCACTAGCTTTAACGTCTTTTCGATCAAACCGCTTGACGGCAACTGCGTTTTGGAGATAAACCCGAGCATCGCGTTTCCGATGATAGATCGCTTGCTAGGCGGTAACGGCGAGGGCTTTGAGACTAGCAGGGAGCTAACCGATATCGAGGTACATTTACTCGATGCGATCCTGAGGATGATGATGCAGCGCCTAAAAAGAGAGCTGGTCGATGATCACCGATATGTATCCAAACGTCGAGGCAAAAAGAAAGTAGCCCAAACGTCGTGCAAATCGTAAGCCAAAACGAGATCGTGATAATGGTCGTCATGGAGATCATTGTAGGCAACTCAAGCGGCATGATAAATATCTGCTATCCGGTCATCTACCTCGAACCGATCTTAAGCCGCCTAGCTAACCGCGATATAATGCTTGGCGAAACGAGCGCGAAAAAGAGCCGAAACAAAGAGTTAAAAAAACGCTAATAGGACGCGCCGAGGTGCTATATGAGGCGATACTGGGCAAAAAGTATCGTTAGCGTAAACGAGTTTTTAAAGTTTAAAAAGAGGGCGACATACTGCGTCTTGACCGCTCGGCAAACGACAAAGCTATAGTTACGATCGATAAAAAGAGGTATTTTTTTAGCCGAAGTCGGGCTGCATAGATTTAGAAAATCTATCCGCATAGAAGAACTAATCAGAAGCGACAAAGACGAGATCAAAAAAACATCCTCGAGCAGTATGAGGAAGAACGCAGGTCAAAACTAATGAGCACTGAGCATGAGGACGAATACTACGATGATGATATATTAGGCGAGGATGAAAACAATGAATGATTTTTTAAAAATTTTCGTAAACGAGGTAAAGGCTACAATTGAAGGGCTAACGGGTAGGACGCCTGAAATAGGCGAGAGAAACGAATACGACGCACCCAAGCAAGAAGGCATAAAACCGCCTCTAGCCGTTGCAAATATAGCCGTTGGCGGAGATGCTACGGCAAAAGATGCTGCTAGTGGCCACGCAGGTGCTAATGAGCGCGATCGGCGAGTGGATGCTCGGAGAAGAAGAGATCTCGCGCAACGAAAATCTAAGCGAGGACGAGCTAGACGCCGCTAAAGAGGTGTTTTCAAATATCATGGGCGCGTTTTTCTACGAGCCTTGGCGCGCAAAAAGGCATGCCGAAGCTCAATTTCGAGGTCGCGAAAGTAAATTTCCTCGACGAGAGCGCAAATTTCGATTTGAACGCATTTGAAAAAAAATATACGTCTATTCCGTTAAAATAGGAGATGTCAGCGAGCAAATCGCCGTCGTGCTTGACTTTGCATTGGTTAAATTTTTAAATAAAGATCACAAAGAACCCGCCCAGCAATCAGCTCTCGCCAAAAGGCGATTTAAGCATCGAGGAAATGCGAAACATCGGACTCATCATGGATGTACGCCTGCCGCTTCACGTGCGCATCGGCTCAAAAAGAATGCTGCTAAAAGACGTGCTCACGATGGACATAGGCTCTGTCATTGAGCTAAATCAGCTAGCAAACGATCCGCTTGAGATCTTGATCAGCGACAAGGTCGTAGCTCTAGGCGAGGTCGTCATCGTAGACGGCAACTTCGGCATCCAGATTACTCAGATTGGCACGAAAAAAGAGCGCTTAGAACAGCTTAGATAAGGTTAAATTTAGAAATAAGAGACTAAATTTAGCCTCGCTTTAGCTAGGTTGCTCCTTTTTTTCTAGAAATTTGGGCGCATAACTACGGCGCGTAAAGTTTAACCGCAAAGAGAAATAATGGATGAAAGTCTAAACGATCTGGCCAAAGTTTAGGGATTTTTGCGACTTATAAAAAAATCCTAGCGTTACGTTTTTTTCGGCTCGGCTAGATTTGACGAAAATAGTAAATACTGTAAAATGGCTTTTAGCCTCGCAAAAGAGCTTGCCGACGGCGGTTTTTGCCGTCGTTAGCGGTGGCGGGCCTGGCGTGATGGAGGCCGCGAACAAGGGAGCGTACGAGAGCGGCAAAAGTCCGTCGATAGGGCTAAATATCGTGCTTCCGTTTGAACAAGTGACGAATAAATACGCCACGAGCAACTTTGTTTTTCTCACGTTTATCCGCTCGCAATTTGCTCTTATTGAGCGCTCGAGCGCGTTTTTTTGGTGTTTCCTGGCGGCTTTGGAACGCTTGATGAGCTGTTTGAGATCCTAGTGCTCGCACAAATCGGCGCCAAAAAAGCTAAAATTTTTCTCATCGGCAGCGAGTTTTGGAGTAAGCTTGATGATTTCATCAAAACTACGCTGATACGCGAAAAAGCCGTCAGCGAGGAGGATCTTTTGCTTTATACGATCAGCGATGATCTAGACGCCGTGCGGGACGAGATTTTGGGGATTTTTGGACTGAGTAAAAAGATAAAGTATTGGGCTAATTTTTAGGTTTTGCGTCAAATTTTATCTATCAAAAAAACAGTAGCAAACATGCCGAGCGCCGGCTAGGGCTTGCGATCCTAAAGCTTATCAAATTTATAGCGTATTAAGCTAATTTTTATATAATCGCACCGAATTTATACGAATTTGCCTTATTGTGGGGCTAGGGCGAGATTTGTAAATTTACAAACACTTTTACAAAAAATCACAAGCGATGAATCACGAGACGAATTTAAGCGTTGTGCAGGGATTTTTGCGTCAAGGCTAGGGCATGTAGCCCTGCCGCAGACCGAAAAATCTCAAGCTCGTTTAAAAAGCGCTCGTGAGGCGCGCTGCCCTACAAAAGGAAAGAGAAATGAAAATACTAATAGCCATGAGCGGCGGCGTCGACTCCACCATGAGCGCCAAAATGCTGCTAGAAGCGGGTCACGAGGTCGTGGGCTGCTATATGAAACTACACAAAAAGCCCGGCTACCACGAGCAAAACATCGACAAAGTCGCCCGCGCGTGCGAGTATTTGGGCATAAGCTATCATGTGCTCGATCTGCAAGACGAGTTTGATAGATACGTCTATACGCCATTTGTTGGTGCTTACAAAGAGGGCGCACGCCAAATCCATGCGCGCTTTGCAACCGCTTTATCAAATTGGCGAACTGTTAGAAATTGCCAAAAAGTATCGGCTGCGAAAAGCTCGCCACCGGCCACTATATCCGCGTGCAAGAGGGCATGATCAGAGTCGCCGCCGATCCTAGCAAGGATCAGAGCTACTTCGTCGCGCAGGTGCCAAAAGAGATCATAGCCGATATGCTTTTTCCCGCTCGGGGACAATTTAAAAAAAGATATAAAAGAGCTGGCAAAATCTTTTGCCTAGCTTTCGCGAATACGGCGAGCAGGCCGAGAGCAGCGAGATTTGCTTCGTCGAGGATACCTATATCGAGGTGCTAAACAAGCACTACGAGACCGACCTGCCCGGCGACGTGGTCGATAGTGCCGGCAAGGTGATCGGACGACACAACGGCTACATGCACTACACGATCGGCAAGAGGCGCGGATTTGAGGTGTTTGGGGCGCACGAGCCGCATTTCGTGCTCTCTATTGACGCGCAAAATAACCGCATCGTCGTCGGGCCTAAAGAGGAGCTTGAGCGCGGTAAAATCGCGGTAAATAGCCTCAATTTGTTCGTGGACGAGAGCGAGTTTGACTGCGACGTCAAGGTGCGCTATCGCAGCATCGGGCTAAACGCGCACGTAAAGGTGCTAGAGGGCGGCACTGCCGAGATCGAGCTAAAGCAGAGCGCGTTTGGCGTGGCTAGCGGGCAGCTCGCGGTATTTTTACAGAGGCGAGCTAGTTATAGGTAGCGGATTTATCCTGTAAATTACGCCTTTGAGTTTGATCGCTTCGGGCGGTCAAATTTTACTTTTTATAATTTTTTTGTTTTTATGTTATCTATAAACTTAAAGCGGATTTAAAAAAATCGGCCTAACATGGCAAAAAAATATAAAAAAATAAAAAGTTAATTCAAATTTACGCTTTCAAGCAACTCTAAAAAGTACCGCAATGTGGCTTAAATTTATATCTTTAGTCGCGGTTAATAGAGCGATTTTTGCCGTGCTTTTTTTCTAGAGTTTTTTAGCTCGTTCAGCCCCTGCCGTCGCCTCTTTATCGGCTAGCTCGGTCTTAAATTTAACTTTCAAATTCCTCAAATCTAGCCTCTTTGTCCTCATGAAACCAAGACCTAAGCTCGTTTGACGGAGTAACGGATTTTAGCCATAAAAACGAGCAAAATATCTCCTTTTTCACTCCGCGAGGATAGAGTCTATCGACGAATACGCCGTAAAAATCGCTATTTTTCATCGCTTTTTTTATAAAATCGTAAATTCTGAAAGCCTGAAACATTTTTTTGATCCCCGGTTTGACAATTGATTCCGAATTTTACAGTAAAATCGCTATTTTGTCGACTAGATTTTTAAATTATCTCCGTAGTTTACGGGTGCCAAGTTTTGTCAAAAAGAGATCTTGCGCCGTATTTGATTTTTTTGTTTATTTGCATCAAATATCGGCTTTAATTTTCTAAGAAACGGCGCTAATTTTTTTCGTATGAATTTGCCAAAATAACCGCTCTTTAATCAAAATCCTTATAAAATTCGCCAAAAAAATCGAGGCAAATTTATGCAAAAAAAGTAAAAAAATCGCTCTTATTATCCTGGGTTCACTTGCGGGCTTGCTACTCATCTACACGCTTGTCGGCTTTTTTTGGCGTACCTTACGCGCTCAAAAATACGCTGCCCGCAAAGCTAAAAGACATGAACGCTAGCCTTAGCGTGGCGGAGGCTAAATTTAACCCCTTTACCTTCGAGCTAAACGTCACTCGCCCCGAGCTAAACACGACCGCGCCGCTTTTTAGCGCGGAGCAAATCGACGTCAAGCTTAAGCCTTTTTCGTTATTTAACAAGCTAGCAGAAGTCGATATATTGCGCCTTGAAAGCCCTAGCGTAAATATCGCTAGAGATAAAAAAACGGCACGCTCAAATTTGAGCCGCATTTTTTTAGGCGAGTCAAACGCTACTAGCACCGAGAACAACGAAACTAGCAGCATACATTTCGCTCTAAACAGCACAAAAGATAATCGGCGGCTCGTTTGCCTACTCGGACGAGAGTTTAAAACAGCCGTTTAGCGCCAAATTGAAGGCATAAACTACGAAATCTCAGGCATAAATACCGAGCAAAAATAGCGCGGGCAAGCATGTTTTTGATGCAAACTCCACGCTAGCGCAAAAGCTAGACTGGCAGGGTGGCATCGACCTCGCGCCGCTTCGAGTTTACGGTGAGCTTAGCCTAAAGGACTTTAACGTCCGTCCCGTCGCTCTTAGCTTCATCGACACGCAAGATCTACGCATAAACAGCGCGCTTATAAACGCTAAAATGAGCTACGAACTAAGCGAGGACGGCGGCGTTATCAAGGCTGGTTTAAAAAAACGCAGCTTTAAATTTAAAAGTCGTTTGAAGCGCAGCTAGACGGGCAAAGTGAGCCTAGAGGGAGCTTGATCTGCCCGCCATCAAGATAAGCGCCGACGTTAGTGAAAAAAAGGAGCTTTGCGGCCGATATTAGTGAGATAGAAATTTCAAAAATACGAGCTTTAAAAGGCGAGGCGCAGGCAAATTAAACAGTCTAAATTGGCGGCATCGCACTCAAGGCCGATATAAACGAAAAGGGCGATATAAACGCCTCCGCAGCGCTCAAAGCCCTGGGCGTTAGCGGGATAAATTAACCGAAAAAAAGCGTCGGCGAGATAAAGCTAAAAGACGCGAACGCAAGCGAGCTGGATGCTAAAATAAAAAGGGCAAAAATATCGCTGCTAGCCTAAAAATTTGACGCTTAACGTCGCCTCCGCTCCCGTAGGTAAAAAAACAGCGCGGCAAGCCTAGAAAAACTCATCGTAAACGCGCCTAAATTTACGCTAGAAAATAACGCCAGTGCCGCTTCTATCGGCGAAGTAAAAGTGCAAAAAATCGCGCTAAAAACAAAAAAACAAAGAGCTTGCTACCATCGCTGAAATCGGCGTGAAGGACGCGGATTTTGATCTAGCCAAAACCGCGCTTCGCATCGAAAGCATCAACATAAATAAGCCTAAATTGCAACCGATATAAAAGAAAACGGCGAACTTAGCGCTATTAGCGAGCTTGGTTTAAACAGCGAAAAAACAGCCGCCAAAACAAAAGCAAAAAGCAAAACCGAAAACGCGAAAAAATCTACAAAATCTCAAAAAACGGCAGAAAAAAACGCCGCGAAAAAGAGCCAAAAAACCGAGCAAAAAAAGCGCGAAAAAAATATGGAAAACGGTTTTTAAATTGAGCGTCAAAACCTTCTCTGTTACGGGTGCTGATATCGGCGTAACGCACATTTTCGAAGGTCAAAAAGATAGCGCATAAATTTGACGGGCTAAATGTAAATTGCAAAATATCAGCGAAAAAATTTAGCTGCGCCAGTGAGTGCCAAAATCGACATGAAAAAGCTCGCAAAAGCTAAATTGGCTATTAAGGGTAAAAATCACGCCAAAGCCTCTAAATATCGAAGCGGACGTGAAGCTAAGCGATGCAAAGTTTGCCTCGCTACTTCGTCTACGCTAAAAAAACTACCTGGACGCGAGTCTAAAAAGCGGTGAGCTAAATGCCGAGCTAAATGTAAAAATACGCCGCGGACGCCTCCGTAAGCGGTAAGGCAAACATCGCAAACATCGAGCTTGCGGACGGCTCTGGCGACAAGGTGTTCGCTTTTTAAAAAAATCTCAAACTTTCTAAAAATTTCGTTTGCGAAAAAATTTCTACATTAGAGCGCGTTACCCTGAGCGCACCGTTTTTTAAAGGCGCATTTAAATAAAGAACGCGAGCTAAATCTAAGCAGTCTAGTGAAAAAGAGCGAGAGCGAAAAAGGCGCAAAAAGCGGACGCAAAACAAGTCGCCCCTAAAAAAACGAAAAAGCCTGTCGAAGCCGCAAAACCTCAGAAAAAAAGAGGGCGAGTTTGACTTCGCCATCAAAAAAATATCCTCGTAGAAAACGGCGACGTAGACTTCTCCGACGCGTCGCTATTTATGCCGTTTGCGACCAAGATAACCAAGCTAGAAGGCGTGCTGATGGATATCGACAGCACTCGCCCGACGATGGGTACGTTTGAGGGCGTGGTCGGCAAGAGCGGCTTTTAGCAAGATCGGGCTCAAGCTACTGCCGTATGATCCGAAAAAGAGCACGGAAGTCAAATTTAGCTTTAAAGATATCGATCTAGTCGACGTCACGCCTTATAGTGGACAGTTTTTAGGGCTACAAGATAGAAAAAAAGGCAAGCTCAAATTGACCCTAAACTACGATGTTAAGGACTCTAAGCTAAACGGTAGCAACGTGGTAAATCTAGATACTCTCACGCTTGGCGAAAAGGTCGAGTCAAAAAGACGCGGTAAACCTGCCCCTATCGCTTGCTATCTCGATCCTGAGCGATCAAAACAATCAGATAAACATCGACCTGCCGGTGACGGGCGACCCTAAACGACCCGGACTTTAAATACGGCGGCATCGTCTGGGAAGCTGTAAAGAAGCTGTTTGCAGACATCACGCTAGCTCCGTTTAGATTTTTGGGTAATATGCTCGGACTAAGTAGCAAGGATCTAAACACTATCGACTTTATGCCTGCAAATGCCGAGCTCATCGTATCTGAACAGGCTAAGATAGCCGACTTTATCAAGCTAACCACGGCAAAGCCTAAGATGAAACTAAGTATCACGCCCGCCTACTCGGATGTGGACGTAACGGCTCTAAAAAATGCGATACTAAACGAAAAAATAAGCCAAACGATGAATCAAACCGGTAAAGACTACGCAGGAGCGCTCGCGTCGCTGGCTCCTAAAGAAAAAAAGCAGCGACGAAAAAGGCGCTGAGAGAAGCTGCGCTAAAAGGCATCGAGGTGAAAAAAAGAGCAGCTGCTGGAACTTGCTAACGCAAGAGCTCAGGCTATCAAAGGCGGCCCTAGTGCAGGCGGGACTGACAGAGGATAGGATGATCGTTAAAAAAAGCCTGAAAAAAACGGACGTCAAGCAGGGCGAATACTCAAGCGTGATGATGGGCGTGGCGGATTAAATTAGTATGGTTGCGGGTGTTTATTTTCACCCGCGTCCTCGCATTTTTGTTTGCCTTGTTTGCGACAAAGGATTTTTAGGCTTAAATTTGTAAATTTGACGCGAGATAAATTCGCGATATTTTTAAAAGCTAGAGGTAAATTGTCTCAAAAAAATAGCTCTGTTAAAGCAGTCGGCGCCGTATAGTTTTTTAAAAAGATTATTTCGTCGGTAGCCCGAACTAGCACATCAAAAGCTCAAATTGAGCCGACAAAAGATAAAATTTATCCGCAAAAATCTACGAATTTAAGTTTTAGTTCGGTAAAATTAGAGAAAAATTTTATAAAGGTTAATCGTTATGAGAGGTTACAAAATCTTTTCAGGCACCGCAAATCCGGCGTTTTTCAAAGAAAAATTTCGCACTATTTATCGCTTCCGCTTAGCGAAGCTACCGTAAAAACGATTTAGCGACGGCGAGATCAGCGTGCAGATCGGCGAGAGCGTGCGCGGTAAGGATATTTTTTATCATCCAGCCTACCTGCGCGCCCGCAAACGTCAAATTGATGGAGCTTTTGATCCTAACCGACGCGCTTAAGCGTAGCTCGGCTAGCTCGATAACGGCGGTGGTGCCGTATTTCGGCTATGCGCGCCAAGACCGCAAGGTCTGCTCCTCGCGTGCCTATCACGGCAAAACTCGTGGCAAATATGATGCAAACGGCGGGTATCGACCGCGTCGTCACGATCGACCTTCACGCAGGCCAGTCAGGGCTTTTTCGACATCCCGGTCGATAACCTCTACGGCTCGATCATCTTTAACGATCACATCAAAAAAACAAAAATCTCAAAAATCCTATCATCGCTAGTCCCGATATCGGCGGCGTCGCGCGCGCTAGAAGCGTCGCAAAAGCCCTAAATCTGGATATCGTCATCGTCGATAAACGCCGCGAAAAAGGCCAACGAGAGCGAAGTAATGAACGTGATCGGCGACGTGGCGGGCAAGGACGTGATCTTGGTCGATGATATGATCGACACGGGCGGCACGATAGTAAAGGCGGCTAAAGTCTTTAAAGAGCGCAGCGCGACCTCGGTCATGGCGTGCTGCACGCATGCGGTGCTTTCTGGCAAAGCCTACGAAAACCTCGCAGATAGCGCGCTAGACGAGCTAGTAGTGACCGACACGATACCGCTTCGCGAAGAAAACGAAAAGATAAAAGTGCTCAGCGTTGCGCCGATTTTCGGCGAAGTGATCAGGCGCGTGTATCACAACGAAAGCGTAAATTCGCTATTTGACTGATTTTTAGGTGGCGCTTTTTGCCGCTATTTTTGATTAAAATACCCCTTGGCGGCGTATGCGGTAAGCGTGCGCCGTTTTTAAATTTACGGCTATTTTTTGAAACATAAAATTTAACTCCCGATTTGCAACCAGAAAATTCAAATCAATTTTGGTTTATGCCGTAAAGATGCGGGTCATGCCGATCAAATTGACCGCGTCAAATTTACCCGAAAAAAAGCTAGAAATTAAACGTAACTTTTCACATTTTTTTCACGGAGTGAAAAAGTGAAATAATTTATATCATTTATGCTTATCTTGTAATCCTAAATTTAATCTCTAAAGCCCATAAAATCGGCATTTATTACTAAAATAGAACTTAAATTTATATAGCTTTTAAATTTGGCGAATTTCTGAAATCAAAACTTAATGAGAAAAGGTAAAAATTTCAAAAGTTATTCACATGCAGCACGGCGGTAGATGTGAAGTGAAAATTTAAAAAGCGAGGCCCGAATCCAGGCTCGCAAAAAGCCTCAGTGCTCGCCTTTGTGTAGGAAATAAAGTCCCAAGCAAAGCGCCAAAATCGAGGCCGCAAGGTAGGTCATCTCAAGCGGAGTGGTGAAAAGTGCGTGCAAAACGCGCTGGAAAAAAAGTTAACGATAAGCACCATGATGATGACTTTGCCTAGTTTATCTTTGAGCTCGTCGAGCGAGGTGTACCTCGAGGACTTTGCTCTGTTTGGACTGCTTGAGCTCCTCGATCTCGGAGATAAACAGCTCATAAATGCCGAAGCTAAAGATGTAAAAGCACGAGCGCCATGAGGTAGAGGTCGATCGCGCCCACGATGTCGCCGACGACGTCTGAGTGGAAGTTCTCGGGGTGAAAATCGCCGAAAAAGTAGTGATAAACGGCGACGAAAAAGCCTTGCCTACGTCGTAGCTGGCGATGACGAAAAGTACGATAGCGCCAAGCAAGCCAAAGACCACGGGCAGGAGCGTGAAGTTGTTGCTAAAGAGCAGGATTTTTTTCAAAAGTTTTACGCATTAATTCCCTTTGTTAAAAAAATAAAACGCGTATTTTTATAATATTTTTCCTTAAAGCTAGGACGTGGAGCAGGCTCTTGTTTAACGGTAAATTGGGGCAGTGCGGCCGGGTCGTTTTTTGTGGCGGAGTTAAAGTGAATTTTGTGGAGTTTTTGCTTGTGAGCCATGCGTGGCGTCTGGACAAATTTGATTTTTTTGGGGTTGTAAATTTAAGTACGATGAAGGTTTGTTGAGATTTACCCGCTAAGCCCTACTTGCGGTAGTTTGCACCGTAAAGATACGGGTGAATTATGCGTCAATTTTAAAAAAATAAAGCAAGTAAAATTTAGCCGAATCTACGCCAAAGGCGAGGCAAGGCGCTCCCGTCAAATCAAAGCGTAAATTCGGCAAAGTTAACAAAACGCGTGCGGGCTATTCCTGCATCTCTATCCATTTTTGCGCGATTCTTACGGCATTGGTCGCCGCTCCCACGCGGATCTGGTCGGCGCTGCACCATAGATGTAGGGACGTTTTTGCGGTAGTTGTCCGTGCGGATGCGTCCGACGTAGGTCTCGTTGGTGTCGCTTGAGATGCTTGGCATTGGATATTTTTTTCGCAGCAGGCTCGTCCACGACCACGATGCTAGGCGCCTTGCGCAGGACTTCGCGCGCAGCTGCGGCGTCCACGTCTCTGTCAAAATGAATCGTGATAGCCTCTGAGTGGCTGCGAAGCACCGGCACGCGCACGCAGGTCGCGCTCACTTCCATATTTTTTTGTGGAGGATTTTTTTGGGTCTCATTGACCATTTTTCATCTCTTCTTTGGTGTAGTCGTTGTCCAAAAAAATACGTCGATGTGCGGGATGACGTTAAAGGCTAGCTGGTGCGCGAAGACCTTCGGCTCGCACTCATCGAGCTTTAAACTCGAAAAAAACTTTTTGCAGCTGCGTGACTAGCTCCTCCATGCCCTCTTTGCCCGGCACCCGAAGCCGCCTGATAGGTCGAGACGTCCACACGGTTGATTCCGTACGCGTCGTCTAGCGGTTTTGAAATGTGCACCATTTGGATGGTCGAGCAGTTTGGGTTGGCGATGATGCCGCGGGTTTTCCACTGCGCGATGTCCTGCGGGTTGCACTCGGGCACGACTAGCGGCACGTCCGCGTCCATCCTAAAGTGGCTGGTGTTGTCGATGACGACGGCGCCGCTGGCGGCTACCGACTGGCGTATTTTTTTCGGATACCGATCCGCCCGCGCTAAAAAAACGCGATATCGATCTCGTGCTCGTCAAAAACCGTCTCGGTGAGCTCCACAACTTTGTGGCTTTTTGCCCTTTAAACTCTATCTGGGTGCCTGCGCTTTTTGCGCTTGCTAGCGGTAGTAGCTCGCCCACCGGGAAATCCACCTCCTCCATAACGCGGAAAAAGCTCCTCTCCGACTGCGCCGGTTGCGCCTACGACGGCAACGTTAAATTTTTCTCATTTTTAGACTCCTTTTATTTTTTTAGCTTCTCGGTCGGCAAAGCCGCCCTGCAACAAACCCTATTTGGCTTGACGCAACGTTAAAAGATTTATCGGGTTTTCACGGACTCACATGTGGTGTTTTTGACGTAAAAGCTAATCGCAATCGCTCTTACCCATTCGATCGAACTCATTTGCGGTCAAATTTAACTTCTTTTCATATTCAAATTTGCCGCTCAATTTGACGAGTCGCACGCCGCATTTTTCAGCGTCGCCGTCTCGGCCGACTACATTTAAAATTTAAGCTAAAATTTTCGCTTATTTTTACTCGCGTAAAGCTTAAATTTAAGCTATTTTTCTCTGCGAGCCTGCAAAAAAAGATCGCCCGGTTGTATTTCCTCGCCTTTCGCTAAGTATCGCCGCTCGTTGCACGACGGAGATTAGCTCGCGGATATTGCCCTGGAAAATCGTAGTTTTTCGAGCTCTTTTACCGCAGCTTCGGAAAAGCTGTTTTCGCCGAGATTAAACTCCTCGCAGCTTTGTTTCAAAAAGCGCTCTGCGATAGGCAAGATCTCCTCTTTTGCGCTCTCTTAGCGGTGGGATGGCGACTGGCACGGTGTTTAGGGCGGTAAAACAGATCCTCTCTAAATTTACCCTCGCTGATCATCGCGGGTAGGTTCGCGTTTGTCGCGGATACGATACGAACGTCGATCTTGACGCTTTTTGTGGCGCCAAGGCGCGTGATCTCGCGCTCCTGGATCGCGCGCAGGAGCTTTGGTTGCAGATTTAGCGGCATCTCGCCGATCTCGTCTAAAAACAGCGTGCCGCCGCTTGCTAGCTCGAACTGCCCCTTTTTCATCGCCGAGGCGTCGGTAAATGCGCCCTTTTTCAAAGCCGAAAAGCTCGCTTTCTATCAGATTTTCTGGGATAGCGGCCATGTTTATCGCGATAAACGGACCGTCCTTGCGCAGCGAGTTTTTTGTGGATAATCGGCAAACAGCTCCTTGCCCACGCCGCTCTCGCCCATTAACATCGCCGAGGCGTCCGTTTTTGCGACGCGCGAGGCTCAAATTTAACGCATTAGCAAGCGCGGGCGAGCTAGCGACGAAATCGGTCGAATCGGCCTGTAAATTTGACCCGTTTTGCGCGGCTTTTTAGACTCGCAGCGAGGCAGTTTTCGGCGTAAAATTTCGACCCTTTTTATCGCCTCGTACAGCGTTTGCGCGTCAAATGGCTTCGTGAGGAAGTCCTTTACGCCCAGGCGCACGCTCTCGATGGCTTTGTTTAGCGTCGCGTTGCCCGTCATTATAATGACGTCAAATTTACCCTCCAGGCGCTTGATGAACTCCAGTCCGTCCATCTGAGGCATGTTGATATCGGTGATGATGAGATCGACGTCCTCGCCCATTTTCTTAAGCGCCTCGACCGCGCTTTTTATAGCTTTTTGATTTTTAGATCGTCGTATTCGCTAAGCGCGATCTCTAGGGACTTGCGCATATTTATGTCGTCTTCTACTATTACGATGTTCATCTTTTTACTCTTTGTTTTTTAAATATGCTTATGATAGCCGAAGAGGGCTTCAAATTTCACAGTAAAACGCACTGGAAATAGCGTGAGGTCGGTTGCGGAGTTCATAGTTTTTGTTGCGTTGGACGAAGCGGTCTTCGACCTCAAATTTGTATGGCAAAAAAAGCACTCGAAAAGCTCGTTTTTATGTAGATTTAAAAACTCTAGCGAACTTTGCACAGGCCGCTTTGGGGCGTCTATTTCGCATAGATACTCGTACTCTAGCTCGCTTAGAACCATCGCTTTTGAAAGTGCGATATCGTCGTAAGCGACAGTGTGATTTTTAGTGGAGATTTTTGGCCCAGAGGATAAACTCCTCCGAGCCGTAAAGAAGCGCCGCAGCGGCAATCAGTAAGCAGTACTTTCTTGCCACTTGCTTTGGTCTATTTTCATTTCCATTCTGACGCGATATAGCCCGTCTTTAAAGTCGTGCTCGACGATGGAAGCGTTTTTGATAAGGCCTGTTACTTGAGCCGTGATAGTCGAGTCTCTAAGCATCGCGTCTCTAACCGTATCTTTGGAGTTTATCTTGACTCCGTATAGCTTCTCGGCTAGCTGTCTGTGCGCATCGGCGATGGCAGCGCGTTTAGCTAGGGCTAGAGACTGGGCATGAGAGACGGTGTTGGTCGGAGCGATACCCTCGCCCACGGCGCCAAATACCGCATCGGCCGGTTCGATATCGTATATCATCTTTTCTTGTTTCATCACGCTTCTGATGTCTTCTTTATCGACCTTTTGGATGACGATGTCTTGCTTTGCCGATGTTGCGTCGTCGGAGGCAAAAAGGGTTGTTAAAAAGAGCAACCGCTCGTCAAAAAAATACTACTGCGCCTAAAACCGCGAATGTAATTTTTTTCATTCTTGAACCTTTAAATTTAGTTGTTTTTTTGTTTGCAAATTTACTAGCAAATTGTATTCCAAAAAGCACTCAAATTCATTCTAAATTTTCTAGCGTCTCTTCGCCGCTCTCATCCTCGCCATCGTCGGCTTTAGGACACTTGGCGATACTGACTACGTCGTCGCCGTCCACGTTTACGACGATGACGCCGCTGAGTGTTACGGCCGGCTTTGCGGATGCTTTGCATATCGACGCGTATCATCTTGCCGCTTGAGGTTAGAGCCATCAGATCTTGTTCGTCATCGACCATTACGACGCCGATTAGATCGCCGGTACGATTCGTTAGCTTCATGCAGATTACGCCCTTGCCGCCGCGATTCGTTAGGCGGTATTCGTCTGCGGTGGTGCGTTTGCCGATACCTTTTTTTGAGATATGCTTAGCACCTCTTGATCGTTGTTTTTCGATGACGGCTGCGCCTACGACCTCGTCGCCGGCTTCTTCATTTGATACCCGTCACGCCGCGAGCCGTTCTGCCCATCTGGCGGACTTTACTGAGTTTAAAGTGAGGCACATTCCCTTTTTGGTTACGATAAATAGCATTTTTTTCGCTATCGTCGCTTCCTTCAGCCGCGTTTTCGTCGTTTTCTTCGCTATTTTTCCTCATCGATCTGAGCTTCTATTGCCTCTATCTCGTTTATCTCGGTCTCTACGCCAAGCTCGTCGATTATATTTATCGGCTCTTCTTCGCCCTCGACGATGAGAGCCGTTACTAGCTCGTCGTTCTCGTCCAGGTTAATAGCGCGAACGCCGATAGAGCGGATGTTTTTAAATTCGCTCAAATTCGTGCGTTTTTACGATGCCGTTTTTGGTGAAAAAAACGCGAGCGATTTGCTTTCGGGCAAAATCAGTCGTCGGGATGATCGCCTTGATCTTTTCGTCAGGCTGTAGCTGGATGAGATTTACTACTGCTTTGCCTTTTGCCGTGCGGCTTCCTTCAGGGATCTTATAGACTTTGAGCCAGTAGAGCTGTCCGCGGTCGGTCACAAACATCAGCGTATCGTGAGTGTTGCTCGTAAAGAAACTCTCGATGAAGTCGTCGTCGTACGTAGTTACCGCGACCTTGCCTTTGCCGCCGCGTTTTTTTGCTTCTCGTACTGCTTGCTTGGCACGCGTTTGATGTAGCCTCGGTGCGTGATAGTTACGACCATGTTTTCGTTAGGAATGAGGTCCTCGATGTCGATATCGTCGTAATCATCCACGATCTCGGTGATGCGCGGTACTTTAAATTTATTTTTTATCTCAAGCAGCTCGTCTTTGATTAGTTTTTTTCTAGCAAGGTTTCGCTCTTTGAAAATTTCATCTAGGCGCGCGATCTCGGCCATCAGTTCGGCTAGCTCGGCTTCTAGTTTTCTCGCGCTCAAGTCCCGTTAGCTTGCTTAGTCTCATGTCTAGGGATGGCATTTGCTTGTAGCTCGCTAAGGCCGACTTTCGCCACTAATCCCTCGCGAGCGCTAGGCGTATCGGCGCTATTTTTTTGATGAGCTCGATCACCTCGTCGATATTATCTAGCGCGATCTTTAAGCCCTCTAAAATATGAGCTCTAGCTCTAGTTTTTTCTAGATCAAATATCGTGCGGCGGATGATGACGGTTTTTCTGTGATTTAAAAATAGCTTCAAAAGCTCGATTAGGTTAAATACCTTCGGCTCTTTGTTGTTTATCGCCAGCATTATGACGCCAAAGGTGCTCTCCATCGTCGTGGATTTAAAGAGATTGTTTAGCACGATATCGCTCATAGCATCGCGTTTTAGCTCGATGACGACGCGGATGCCGTCCTTATCGGACTCGTCGCGCACTTCGCTGATGCCTTCGATCTGTTTTTTTCTTTGACTAGCTCGGCGATCTGCTCGATGAGGCGGGCTTTGTTCGTCTGATACGGTAGCTCGTCTACGACGATGACGTCTTTGTTCGGCTTTTTTTCGATATGAGTTTTGGCGCGTAGTTTGACGCGGCCGCGTCCCGTGCGATAGGCCTCGATGATGCCCTTTTTGCCAAATATTATCCCCCCAGTCGGGAAATCAGGCCCTTTTATGTACTGCATCACCTCTTCTAGCGTCGCGTTTTTTTATTTTTCGAGCACTAGCAAAAGTCCGTCTACCAGCTCGTCAAGGCTGTGCGGCGGGATATTCGTCGCCATACCGACGGCAATACCGCTAGAGCCGTTTAGAAGGAGGTTGGGTACGCGGCTAGGCAGGACATCTGGCTCGGTTTCTCTGTCGTCGTAGTTTGGGATAAAATCAACCGTGTCTTTTTCGATATCGCGTAAGATTTCTTCGGTGAGATTAGTCATCCTAGCTTCGGTATAACGCTCTGCTGCTGCGCCGTCTCCGTCGATGGAGCCGAAGTTTCCTTGACCGTCGACAGTCGGATAGCGCATGGAAAAATTTTCTGGGCCATACGCACGAGTGCATCGTAGATGGCTAGATTGCCGTGCGGATGATATTTACCCATAGTCTCGCCAACAATACGCGCGGATTTCATATACGGGCTGCGACTGCCGACTCCTGAGGTTGTTCATCGCGTATAGGATACGTCTATGAACGGGCTTTAGGCCGTCTCTGACATCAGGCAGGGCGCGACCGACGATGACGCTCATCGAGTAGTCGAGGTAGCTCGTTTTTTTATCGACTCTTCGATGTCGACGGCTTGTATGTCTTGATTTTGATTGAGTAGATTTTTCTTCCATTTTTTATCCTTAAAATTTACTGCCTGATTTTAGCTTCAATTTGATTAAAATTTAATTTAATACCTCGCATCCGCAAGCGTCAGCGCAAAAAGCACCTCGCAGCCGGCTTTTTTTGCAGCGTCCGTCTAGCTTCGTCTATCGTAGTGCCCGTCGTTACGATATCGTCTATCAAGATAACGGGGAATTTAGGCTTTTTTTAAAAAGCTTAGTACTTTCGCGGATTTTTTTAGGCGAAAAGCTAGATCCTTGCCGTGGTAGCTGACGTTTGAGCCCGCGTGCAAGTAGGCGTAAAGCGGGATGGATTTCCGTGCTTTTTAACGCGCGAGCTAGGATCGCCGTATGCGAGTAGCCGCTAGTCGTTTTGTCGTCGATCGGCACGGCGTTTACGGGAGAGCCGAAGCTAAACTTTGCTAGCAAAAAAATCTTAAAACTCAAATTTGCAAGCGCGCCGTAAACGAAAGAGCCGTGAAATAGGTGCTTTGAGTGGAGTAAACTCAACCTCGGAGTAGTCAAAAAAGCTGTAAATTTTAAAATCGCCGTCCAAAACGCGCGTTCTTGCGGGCGAGGCGAGCAGGTGATCTTTGCAAATTTTACAGATCACGCCCAGACTCAGATGCCCGCAGTTAGCGCATCTCATCAGCTTTTTTAGGATCTGGATCGCCGCGCGTTTTACGATGTCTTGTAGTAGCTCGTCAAAGAAGCTCTTAAACGCGCTGCTCGTGTGGATCGGGGCAAATTTAGTCTGCTCCTGCGAGACGTTTTTGGTGATAGTCTGATCGCCTCTGTGCACCGTTATCGCAAGCTTTGCCGAGCCTTTTAGATTGTCCGTGGAGTAGCCGCTTAGATTTGCTTTAAGCTCGACGATCCTCACGTCCACGACGATATCGCCAAAGTCGCTCAAATTTGCTCCCAGGCGCTTAAGTTCGGTGCTAAGACCGTCTTGCAGCCAGCCCTCGATGCTGTTTTGTAGCGTGACGTACTCCTTGACGTCACCGTTGCTGCCCGTGATCGTGGCGACTATGCTTTTGTTGGCGCGAGCGTCCTCGATGCTATTTATGCGGATACTTTTTTGGTAGCCCATCTGGTTTGAGGTTGATTTATACGGGGTTACATTTAACACCGAGCTGCGCTGCGAACATCCGCTCATGACCGCAGCAAAAAGCGCGGCGGTAAGGGGCTGAAAAAAAGCTAGTTTTTTTCATACTTTTTCCTTTATAGTTTTGATATCTCTTCGGCGGCTTTGTTGGCGGCTTGTTTAACGAGAAGGTAGACGTAGAGATTAAAATCCTCCGTGTCCTCGGCCTCGAGCTTGCGTACGTCTTGTCTGGTTGAGATATTTAGCACGCGGGTTTTGTTTATGTTTTTTTGACGCCCTAGTTTGCCTTTTCATCGCCGCGCTTAGATACTGCGACGACTCGCTATACGAGGCTGCGTAGTCGGTAAATGCAAAATCTACGCGGTAGGTGTAAGGCGAGGTTTGGCTATCCACGACCATGATGCCGCGGTTTAGAAGCTCGTCTTGTAAGAAAAGATGAAAAAGTCTCTCAAGACGCTCTTTTGGATAGAGCATTTTTCGCGCCGTTTTTTTGGAGATAAATTTATGCCGCTATCAGCTGCTCTTTCGTCGGCTATTTTATGGATATAGACTTTTTGATGGCCGCGTTCGTGTCGATCCTGCTTTGAGCGATGCAGCATTTTTATCGCGACGTCGCTGGTGTAGTCCGTGCCGTTTATCTTGATATCCCTGACCGCCGCTAGCGCATGAGGAACAGTCTGCTTTGATGCGCATTACTTCTTTGTAGCCTTTGGCGTTGCCGCGCTCGATTTGAGCGACCTCCGGTGAGCTCTCGAATAGCCCGAAGCATCCCGTAAAAAGGAACGCCGCAAATAAAAAGTATAAAATTTTTTTCATAAAAAAATCCTTTCGTAAATTTTACATTGCACAAGCTAAAATTCTATCCAAATTTGAGATGAATTTTCCAAATTTGCGTAAAATTTGAAGGAAATTGGAAATTCGTATAATTTCTATTAAATTGATTTTTTTGAGATTTTAAAAGCGGATATAGTGCTAAATTTAGCATTTTTCGCGGTGCGGGTCTGGGCGAGTCAAATTACCAAATTTGACGCGAGATAATAAAAAGCGGCCGCGAGCGCAGCAAAAAAACGCTCGCAAGACGCCGCTAGTCTATTTTCAAAAACGCTTAAAAACGCCTCTTGCGGCAAATTTACCTTGCCGATAGCTTTCATACGCTTTTTTTGCCCTCTTTTTGCTTTTCTAGCAGCTTGCGCTTACGCGTGATATCGCCGCCGTAGCACTTGGCGGTTACGTTTTTTGCCCATCGATTTTTACGGTTTCGCGCGCGATGACTTTGTTGCCGATGCTGGCTTGAATAGCCACCTCAAAGAGCTGGCGCGGCACGATCTCTTTCATCGCTTTGACGAAGTCGCGCCCCTTTGGACTGGGCTTTGACTCGGGCACGATGATGGAGAGCGCGTCCACGGTCTCGCCCGCGACCTTGATATCAAGCTTGACTAGATCGCCCACGCGGTAGTCGCTAGGCTCGTAATCAAAGCTCGCGTAGCCTTTGGTGCTCGATTTTAGCTTGTCGTAAAAGTCCATCACGATCTCGTTCATCGGGATATCGTACTCGAGCAGCACGCGCTCGGGCGTGATGTAGTCCATCTTAGTCTGCACGGCGCGGCGGTTGTTTAGCAGCGTGATGATGTTGCCCAAAAAAACTCGCTAGGCGTGATGATCGTGGACTTGACGTAGGGCTCTTTTACGTGCTCGATTTTTATTGACCGGTGGGAGCTGGCTCGGGTTTTTGGATGCGTAAATTGGCCGTCTGTTTGCACGACTTCGTAGGTGACGGTCGGAGCAGTGGCGATGAGATCGAGGTCAAATTCGCGCTCTAATCGCTCCTTGATAACCTCCATGTGCAGCAGCCCCAAAAATCCGACGCGAAAGCCAAAACCCAAAGCGCGACCGAGGTTTCCGGCTCGTAGCTAATGGAGCTGTCGTTTAGCTTTAGTTTATCTAGAGCGTCGCGCAGGTCTTCAGTGTATCCGTTTCGATCGGGTAAAGCCCCGCAAATACGAACGGTTTAGCCCGCTCAAAGCCTCCGACTGGGCTCTTTTACGGGATTGCGAGCCAGCGTGATGGTATCGCCCACCTGCACGTCGCTTACGTTTTTTAGCCCCAGCACCACGATGCCGACCTCGCCCGCGCCCAAATTTGCCGTTTTTATCGGCGCGATCGGGTTTGGATACATGAGGTCTAGCACGATGTGCTTTTTTGCCCGTACCCATGACTAGGATTTCGTCGTTTTTCTTTAGCTCGCCGTCATAGACGCGCACGAGCGCCAGCGCGCCCTAGGTAGTTGTCAAACCAGCTGTCGTAGATGAGCGTTTTTAGCGGTTTTTCCGCCTCTCCGCCCGGAGCCGGGATGCGCGTGATGATGGCTTCCAGTAGATCTTTGATACCGATGCCGCTTTTTGCACTGACCTCGATCGCTCCGCTGCAATCAAGCCCTATAACGTGCTCGATCTCGTTTTTTTACGCGAGCCGGATCTGCTGCCGGGAGGTCGATTTTTGTTTATGACGGGGATGATTTCGAGGTTGTTTTCAAGTGCTATGTAGACGTTTGCGATGGTCTGCGCCTCTACGCCCTTGACTAGCGTCCACGACGAGCAGCGCGCCCTCGCAGCTAGCCAGAGAGCGGCTCACCTCGTAGCTAAAGTCCACGTGGCCCGGGAGTGTCGATCAAACTTGGGACGAAAGTCGCCCGCCGAGCGCGTAGTTTAGGCGCACGGACTGGGCCTTGATCGTGATGCCGCGCTCTTTTTCGATGTCCATCGTGTCCATGATTTGGCTGCTCATCTCGCGGTCGCTAACGGCGCCGCACTCCTGTATCAGGCGGTCTGCAAGCGTGCTTTTTGCCGTGGTCGATATGAGCGATGATGCTAGAAATTTCTGATGTTTTTTTCATTTACATTTTACTTTTTTTGATTAAATTTTCTGGCTTTTTATTTTGCCTAAAAATTGATTTAAAGTCTGCATAATTTTTATTTTTAAACATTAAGTAAAAAAATCGCTAAAATCGTAAGTTTTAAAAACCAGATAAAAAGGTGCAAAATGTCAAATATTCGAAGCGTAGAACCAAACGTCGCAGACGCGATAAAGTCGCAGCTTAAAAAGCATATAAACTCGATTATAAATTAGAGCAAGAGCCGTTAAATGGCGAAATAGACAATGCCCTTACAAGAGTATTTTTACTAAAAGCGGCGGTAAGGGGCGGCAATCGCCCTGATGCTAAATTGCTTTCTACAAGACGGCGGCTTAAATTTTCTATCCCGTATTGATTGAATACAAAGGGCTATGAAAATAAGCTAGAAAAGCTAGACGCCGACGGCAATATAGAAAAATCGCACCGCGAAAAAAATGAGCCGAAATTTCGCAAAATATAAATGCTTATGCCGTAAACGGCGCCGTGCATTACGCTAATGCCTTGCTTCATCATACGAGCTACACCGACATCATCGCTATCGGAGTTACGGGGCATAAAGACGGTAAGGATAAATTGCAAACGCAAAATCGGCGTTTATTACGTTTCAAAAGTCAATTTGGGGCATCGGACGCAAAGTGGGCGAGTTTTAGCGATTTATCGTTTTTTTAAAGAAGGTACATTTTCGATGAATTTTACGAATAAACTCAAAAATCTAAGTTTAACTCCCGACGAACTGGAAAAAAATCAAGCAAAAAAACGAGAGCGAGAGATAGACGCGAGCCTAGTAAAAGCTAAACAACGACATTTATAGCAGACGAAAAAAAGGGCTCGGTGAAAACGATAGAGTTTATCTCGTTGCCGCTTCTATCATCGCCACTTTGGGTATTCCCGGAAAAGTAGCTCCGCTTGAAAAAGTCCGAGTTAAAATCATCAAACGAAAAAGGTAGCACCGACGGCGGAAATTTTTCAATGCGAAAGATAGAGGCGTTTTTAAATGAGAAAAAATTTACCTGTCGAAAAGAAAGACCTCATAATCCGCACTCTTTCAAACACGATACTAACCGATAATATAAATAAAATTTCAAACGGCGAAACTCAACTAAAACGCGTTTTTTTCAAAAAAATAGTCGATGATTTGGGGATTTATTACAAAATCGGACTAACTACCGATTTTACGGGCAAGCTTTTTTTAACGAGATGTATTCGTGGCTAGGGTTTTTACGCAGGATAAACTAAACGACGTAGTGCTTACGCCATCATACGTCGCCACGCTTTTTGGCTAAACTTGCCCGTGTGAATAAAGACAGCTACGTTTGGGACTTTTGCGACCGGTTCGGCGGGGGCTTTTTGGTTGCCGCGATGAACGAAATGCTAAAAGACGCTAAAAAAATAGCATAGCATCTCCTGATCAGCTAACCAAAAAAAGAGGCGCATATTAAGGCATATCAACTTTTTAGGCTTGGAGCTGCTATCAAGCGTCTATATGCTCGCGGTTTTTAAATATGATAATGATGGGCGATGGAAGCTCTAATATCCTAAATAAAGATAGTTTGACTGACTTCGAGGGCGTTTATGGCTTCGGTAAAGACGATGAAAGAACTTTCCCGCAAACGCTTTCGTGTTAAATCCTCCGTATTCGGCGGAGGGCAACGGCATGATATTTGTAGAAGCCGCACTCAAAATGATGAATACGGGCTATGCGGCGATAATTATTCAGAAATTCCGCCGGTAGCGGCAAGGCAAAAGAGATAAATAAAAAGGATTTTTAGCTCGCAATACCTTAATCGCAAGCATAAAAAAATGCCGATCGATCTTTTCGTCGGCAAATCAAGCGTGCAGACGAACGTCTACGTCTTTAAAGTCGGTGAAAAACACGAAAAAGACGAGATGGTAAAATTATCGACTTTTTCAAACGACGGCTATACGCGCTCAAACCGCAAAAAAAGCTAGTAATAATCTAAGGGATACAGATAGAGCCAAGGAACGCTACGAGGAGCTTGTAAATTTGGTCCGTTTCGGCGCAAGCAAAGCTTCGAATTTCTAGCGAGAATGAATACTATGAAGCGACGATCGATCCTAATAACGGCGCGGACTGGAATAAATCTCGCCCAGTAGATACTATGCCTACTCTAGCCGACTTTAAAAAGACCGTGAGCGATTATCTGAGTTGGGAAGTATCGCAAATTTTAAAAAGGATAGTCCCAAGCAAAGCTTAATCAGCAAAAAGGATTGCAAATTTAGAGCGAGAATTTAAAGCGAGCGGTGGAAATTTGAAAAATTAGGCTTGATAAATTATTTAATGTGAAGTCAAATCCACAACTAAATAAAGATAGTTTTAATTTTTTTCTGAGAATGGAGCTTATCCATATTTCACAAGAACAGTTTTAAATAATGGTATTGCAGGCTATGTCGATTATTTGGATGAGGAGCATAAAATATCAGGCAATTCACTGGCGGTTGGAATGCTTGGAATGCAGTTTTTTATATGGAAAAAGGATTTTTACGCGGGGCAGTTTACTAAAAACTATTTATCCAAAAATTTGATTATTTTAATAGCAAGGTAGCTCAATATTTTTATAGTTCTTTTAAATAAAAATCAAAAATTTATCAAGGTAGTTTAGTTAGAGATTTTTGAAAGACTTTTCTATAATACAAAAATCTTTTTGCCGACGTTAGGGTGGCGAGATAAATTTTTTCCTTTATGGAAAAATTGTATCGAAGAGCTCGAACGCGAACGCGTCGAAGAGCTCGACGCGTATCTTGCGGCAACTGGGCTTAAAGATTATAAGCTAACCGAGAAAGAAGAGGATGCTTTGGCTAAATTGACGAATGTAGCCAATGGGGGGTAGCGAGTAAATTTACTACCTTAGAAACATTATTTGACAATATCAAACAAGGTAGAAGGCTAAAAAGAAGACCAAAAAGATGGATTAGTACCGTTTGTAATGGCTGGAGTAACGAATACCGGTGTCGTAAATCATATATCAAATCCAGTAGTTACCTTTCCTAGAAATTCGATAACCGTTGATATTTTTTTGGAAATACATTTTATAGAAATTATGATTTTGGAGCAGGGGACGATACGGGTGTTTATTGGAACGAAAGTAAGGAATATTCGCAAAAGTGTGATGCTTTTATTTTTGCTGCGGCTATATCAAAGGTCGTTGCGGGGTAGGTTTTCTTACGGCAAGAAGCTAAGAAGCTCGCAAAGTTTAGAAATTTAAAATCAATCTTCCAGCCGTAAACGACCGAATCGACTACGATTTTATGGAAAAATTTCATAAAAGCTATCGAAAAAGCTAGTTATCAAAAGACGTCGTGCTGTGGGCTGATAAAAAGATAGAAGCGACCAAAGAGGTTGTTTCTAGAAATTTAGTCGCATTAGTTAAATTTTGAATGACTATGCCCCAAATGCCCGCCTGCGCCGCTTTGATCTTACTTCGCAGATTAGCTCGCCGTCGCATTCGTTGTCGCTGCTCTCGCACTGCAGCGTCGTGTGCGTGATGCCCAGATGCTCCATTTCGTGCGATATTTCGGCCATGATCCGTTCCGCCTCGCGCACGTTCAGCTCGCCGCTAACCACGATGTGCGCCGTGAGCGCGTTTGCGCCGCTCGTGATGCTCCAGACATGCAGGGTCGTGCACCGAAAGCACGCCGTCCACGCCCCTGATCTGCGCGACGAGCCCGTCCAGACACACGCCCTTTGGCGAGCCCTCCATCAGGATGTTTAGGGCTGTCTTTTAGCACGCCCCAGCCGCTTTTTACGATGAGCGCGGCCACGAGCAGGCTAGCCGCCGCGTCCGCCCAGCCCCAGCCAAAGCACATCATCGCCAAAGCCGCCGCGATCGCACCCACCGAGCCCGCAGCGTCGCCCAGCACGTGCAGGTAGGCGCCGCGCATATTGACGTTTTCTCTCACGTCTCCGCCGCGTAGCATGTAATAAGCCACGACGATGTTTACGGCAAGGCCCAGCGTGCTGATGGCGAGCATGCCCAGCGGTGGCTACTTCGGGCGGATTTTGCAGGCGCCGCGCCGCCTCGATGACGATAAAAACGGCGATGACGATGAGCGTGACGGCGTTTATCGTCGCGGCTAAAACTCGATCCGCCTGTAGCCGAAGGTCTTTTTGCAGATTGCCTTTGCGTTCGCCGAATTTAAACGCAAACAGCGAAAGTCCGAGCGCCGCTGCGTCTGATAGCATGTGTCCGGCGTCGGAGAGTAGGGCGAGCGAGTTCGTCGCGAAGCCGCCCGCGACCTCGATAAGCATAAAAGCGGAGATTATAAGGAAAAGAATTTCTCAAAAACGACCTTGTTTGACGCGTGCGAATGCGCGCAATGGGCGTGATTTTCGTGCATTTTGACCTCGCTTTTTGGGCAATTTTAGTTAAATTATACCTCAAAAAGCGCTTAAATTTCTATCTATATCGCCTTCTAGTCCGGCATCTACGCGCTTGCCGATGTCTTTTTAGTTTGCTAAACTCCTCTATCAGCCTAGGCGCATCGTCAAGACTGATCGAAAGCCTTCTAAATGCGCTATTTTTGCATAAAATTCCCTTTCGTTTAAAATCGCGCGGATTTTAGCTGATTTTAAAATTTCGCGTCAAATTTCTGGAATTTTTTTGCTGTAACTCTTGACATTACAACAAAATTTCGATTATACTTCGCTCATCGGTTGTAAGTTGTAGTATTACAACAAAAATTTCCTAAGGAGAAAAAGATGTCAAACTACAAGATCGTTTCAACGAAAAACGAACCGAGAGTCGAGCTAAAAAGAAGCTTCTAGGCTTAAGCGGCTGTGAGCTTTCTATTAACGAGCTTCCCGCAAACGCGAGCGTGCCGTTCGTGCATTCGCACAAGCAAAACGAGGAGCTTTACTTGGTGCTAAAAGGCGGCGGCACGCTCTTTATCGACGGCGAGGAGACGGCGGTGGGCGAGGGCGACGCGATCCGCATCGATCCGGACGGCAAAAAGATGCTTCAAGGCGGGCGCACAGGGGATAAAGTTTATCTGTATTCAGACCAAACGCGGCAGCCTGGAGCAGTACACTAACGACGACGGCGTGATAAACGAGGACGTAAAGCCAAGCTGGCTGTAATTTACGCGGTAATAAAAACAAATCAAATTTAAAGGACAAACAATGAAAATAGCAATCATAGGTGCAAACGGAAAATCAGGTTCAAATTGGTACAAGAGGCCCTAAAACAAGGCTACGACGTCACGGCGATCGTGCGAAATAAAGAGTATAAAAACGGCGACATAAAAGTAGTCTATAAAGATATTTTTTGAGCTAACGAAGGCCTATCTAGGGGCTTTGACGCCGTTATCAGCACCTTTGCGGCTTGGACGCCCGAAACATTTGGGCTTCATAAAAAGGTAGCAAAAACACCTTGCAGACGCGCTTAGCGGTACTAAAACGAGGGTCTGCTCGTCGTGGGCGGCGCAGGTACGCTATACGTGGACGATAAAGGCACTATGGCTATGGATACGCGTGACTTCCCGCCTGAGTATATGGGCGTCGCAAAGGCTACGGCGGAGTCGTTTTTCGAGCTAAAAGGCAGAACCGATGTGCTTTTGGACTTACGTAAGCCCGGCCGGCGAATACGACGATCAGGGCGCTCGCACCGGCAAATACGTGCTCGGCAACGATCACGTCATACTAAACTCGCAAAACGAGAGCTATATCAGCTACGCCGATCTTGCGATCGCGATCATCGACGAGCTAAAAAAATATACATTTCATGCAAAAAGCGATTTACCGCAGTCGGCGAGAGAGCGTGAGCTTAAAATTTATGCGTAATTTAGCTAAAATAACGCCGCACGAAACTAACGTGCGGTTTTAAATTAAATCAAGGCCGGTTATGCAAATAGGGACAAAGTATTTTCCATCGCTATCCACATCCTGCTTAGCTGCGAGTTTTTTTAAGGATGAGAAAAACACGAGTGAGTTTTTTTAGCCGGCACGATCGGCACGAACCCCGTCATCGTGCGAAATGTAATCAGGCTTTTTAAAATCGGCAAATTTGATAAACGTAAGCGCGGGCACGGGTGGGGCGAGTCTAGCTAGAAGCCTGAGCAGATCACGCTTTTTTTGATATATTTTCGGCGGTAAACGAGGGCGAAAACGATATCTTTAAAATCCACAAAAAAACTCGCCGCCGCCTTGTCCTCTGGGAGGCAGGATCGAGGCGCTTTTGATGCCTAAATTGGCTCCGCACAGCAAGCGATGTTTGATAGCTTGGCGGGCGTAAATTTGCAAAATTTGCTAGACGAACTGGCGGCTAAAAACTAAAATTGCGCCTTTTTAAATTTTTCTCGCTTTAAAATTAATTCGTAATTTAAAAAAACAAAAGTGTTTGTAGTTTAAGAAAAAATTTACTTATAATTCACGGATTAAATTTAAAGGAGATTTCAGTGCAACCAAACGCTAAACGCGGAATAATCCAAAAATATTTCGAGGCGAATTTGCTTTCTAAAAAAATTTTCAGCCGGACTTATTTTTGGGCGCCGTTTGCGGCATCGTTTTTTCAAGACGCAAAGGATGCGATAGTTATCCTAAAAGCCTTTTGGCGACGTGTTTATAAGACTTCTTAAAATGATCATCGTGCCTATTGTTATGGCTTCGCTTATCGTGGGCTGTAGCTCCATCTCGCCTTCGGATCTTGGCAGAGTGGGGGCAAAGGTGCTGATTTTTTTACATATTGACGTCGTTTCTTGCCATCATAGTCGGGCTTGCGGTCGGACTTATCTTGGAGCCGGGAGCAGGACTACATATAACCGGTAGCGGCGACGTAGCAGGCAAGGCCGCAAATGCGCCTAGCATGTCGTCGATACTCGTAAATTTATTTCCCACTAACCCTTTTTGAAGCTATTGCAAAGGGCGAAAGTACACAAATCATAACTTTTTAGCCTATTTTTTTCGGTGTCGCGCTTTCGTTTTTTTAAAGGATAGCAAAGATGAGAGGCTTAGTAGGCTTGGAGGTGATCTACGACGTATTTGACGGGATCAACCACATCATGTTTTACGTCATAAGATGGATCATGGAGTATGCGCCGTTTGGCGTTTTCGCGCTTATATTTATTGTATTTTCGCAGCAGGGCGTAAAGGCATTCGGACCGCTTTTAGGCGTCACGGTTAGCGCGTATATCGGCTTTGCGGCTCAAATTTTCGTCGTTTATTTCTTGATTTGCTTGATCGTTAAAATCAATCCGTTTAAATTTCTAAAAAGGTTCGCCCGCCTATGCTAACGGCTTTTTGTAACCAGAAGCTCGGGCGGAACGCTGCCTATCTCGATGAAAACGGCCGAAGAAGACATGGGTATCCCAAAGCAAATTTACGGCTTTGCGCTTCCTGTGGGCGCCACCGTAAATATGAACGGCACGATCATATATCTGGGTATCTGCGCGATGTTTATCGCTAACGCCGTGGGCGTGGAGCTTGACTCGGGAGCTAAAATGACCATAATACTAACGGCCGTCCTGGCTGCCGTGGGAACTGCCGGCGTGCCTGGAGCGGGCGCGATAATGCTTTTGATGGTGCTTGAATCAGTAGGTCTAAAAGTCGAGGCCGGAAGCGCTGTAGCCGCGGCGTATGCGCTTATTTTGGGCATCGATGCGATCCTTGATATGGGGCGCACGTCGATGAACGTGACGGGAGATATGCTGGGTGCGCTAGTGGTGGCTAAAAATGAAAAAAATTAGACGAAAGTAAGTGGGCGGATTAGAATTTAATAAATATTTAGATAAAATCGCTAAAAATTTAAAAGGAAATTTGATGATTTTCATAGACGCTTGCCTTAAAAAAACCAACCCCATATACGCCTGTTTGGATGATGCGCCAAGCTGGCAGATATCTGCCAGAATATATGGCTGTAAGAGCTAAAGCAGGGGACTTTTTATCACTTTGTAAAGACTATAAAAAGGCTAGCGAGGTCACGCTTCAGCCAGTTGAAATTTTCAGGCGTCGATGCGGCGATACTTTTTAGCGATATTCTCGTCGTACCGCTTGAGATGGGCATGGATCTTCAAATTCGTCCAAGGCGAGGGGCCCGTATTTAGTGATTCTATCAAGACGAGAGAGGATCTAGATAGGCTAGACGTCCAAAAAAATCAATCAAAAATTTAGACTACGTATACGATACGATCAAGCTAACGCGCGAAAATTTGGCGCAGGATAAAGCGCTGATCGGATTTTTGCGGTGCGCCGTGGACGATAGCTACGTATATGATCGAGGGCGGCGGGACGAAAACCTACGCGGTTAGCAAAAAAAGCTTTTTGTATTCAAATCCCGAGTTTATGCATCAAATTACAGCCAAGGTCACGGCCGCGCTCATAGGCTACATGAAAGAGCAGATAAAAGCCGGCGTAAATGCGGTGCAATTACTGACAGCTGGGCGGCTGCGCTTGAAGAGCAGGCTTATTTTGAGTTTGGATTTAGCTATATAAATAAGATAGTTGATAGCGTTAAGGCCGAATTCCCCGCATATCCCAGTCATCGTTTTTCCAAAAGGCATAAGCGGATATCTGGATAAAAATTCAGGAAAGTTCTGACGTTTTTTTGGCGTAGATTGGAGCACGCCGATCGAGCTTGCAAAAGAAAAAAACTTAGTCCAAGATACGTCCTTCAAGGCAACATGGAGCCAACAAGGCTTTATAGTAAAAAGGCGATCGACGAAGGTGTGGATAAAATTTTAAGCACGATGAAAGGCGCGCCGCATATTTTCAACCTTGGTCATGGAATTTTACCTGATGTGCCAGTCGAAAACGCAAAATACTTTATCAAGGCCGTGCAAACAAGAAGCGCAAGGTAATATAAAGTAAATAGATAAGACGGAGGCGGCATCGGCATCACATTAAGATCATATGGCGCCATGCTTAATCTTATTTTAGGCTTTAAGTCGGCCGAATGTACGCAGGGCATCAACGATACGACAGAGAGTGATGGGGCCACAATATAATAGGTCAAGATCGACGAGTTGCCCAAGCAAAGCGTCCAGATCGTAAACATAGCATCGCAACCGTCATAGAGACGGCGCGGCAAAAGGCGATCGTAGAAGGCATAAGAAAAGATTTAGCCATTTTGTCGTTTCTTTTTGCGTAGAGTTGTCAATTTGACTCTTATGTATGATTTTTTTAAATTGGGGTAAAAGCAAAATTTGAGCGAAACTAAATTCCAAATTTTGCTTTTATGCCTTTTTAAAAGTTTTTTTGTGTTTTTGGTATTTGCTACTAAATCGGCTCAAATTTAAATACTTTTTATTGTTATCCGCTTTAATAAAATTTATCCTCGCTTTTAGTATAATCGCGCATCTTAAATTTAGGAAAATCAATGCAAATCGTATTTGGTCCCGTTAGCTCGCGCAGGTTTGGCGTTTCGCTGGGTATCGATCTATCGCCAGCGCAAAAATGCTGTAACTTTGACTGCGTTTACTGTGAACTCACGGCGGCAAAACCCGTCGCGGAAATAGAAAATTCGCCTAGCGTAGAGCAAGTAATCGCCGAGGTGAAGGCCGCACTTGCCGTGCATCCGCATATCGACGTCATCACGCTTACAGCGAATGGCGAACCGACGCTCTACCCGGATCTGGCGCGGCTAGTAAGCGAGCTCAGTGATAAAAGGTCCCGCCAAAACTCTCATCCTCTCAAACGGCTCGGGCGTGCTTGATCCTGAAAATTTGCGAGGCGCTAAAGGGGCTTGATATCGTCAAATTAGCCTTGATAGCGCGGTGCAAAAGACCTTTGCCAGGATCGACCGCTCGGGCGATAATATCGATGTTGGCGAGCTGGTGGCCACGATGGCTAAATTTAGGCGAGAATTCAAAGGCGAGCTAGTGCTTGAAATCCTGGTCGTAAAGGGGCTAAACGATACGAAGGTGGAATTTAAGGCGCTAAATGCGGCGCTAAATCCACTTCACCAGCCCGCGTGGATATAAGTACCATCGACCGCCCTCCCGCATATCCGGTTAAGGGCGTGAGCCAGGAGCTCTTGCATGAGCTTGCGCAGCAAATTTCCGACGTACCGTGCGTCATAGCATCAGCAAAAATACGGCGATGAAAAATTTGAGCTTAGCAAAGAGGAGCTACTTGAGCTAGTAAAACGCCGCCCGCAAAGCGAAAAACGATGTAACAAATAGCTTCTCTGAAAGCTCGAAACAAAATTTGCATGAGCTTTTAGCGGACGGAAAGATAAAAAAATAGTAGATGCGGCGGGGACTACATTTTACCGACTTGCGTGATTTTGCGGTGAAATTACTCTTTTTTCTACTAATTTTTTTGATATCCAAAAAATTTAAGCTATAAATTTATTGACAAACGGAGTTTTTGCCTATAATACGACTTCTTTTTAAAACGTTCCGGATTAGCTCAGCGGTAGAGTAGTCGGCTGTTAACCGATTGGTCGCTGGTTCGAATCCAGCATCCGGAGCCATTTACTTATAAAAATCCCTTTTAAACCCCTGATTTTACCGATATTTCAAGAACTTTAAGTTTTTCTTTAGTTTT